>Ga0208768_1000659_pt1 | contig 21742 bp, 14 predicted proteins | sample AntAceMetag02UK1_FD_184760 | JGI IMG/M metagenome (GOLD analysis project Ga0208768, IMG submission 184760) | Saline lake microbial communities from Ace Lake, Antarctica - Antarctic Ace Lake Metagenome 02UK1 (SPAdes) (version 2) | ecosystem: Environmental > Aquatic > Non-marine Saline and...
AACAGAAAAACCATCTTTTAGAAACCAAAAAAATTAGTACTTTTGAAACAGAGTTGTGTATTTTTAATTACCAATTCTTGTGTATTGCAAATTGCCATTTCTTCTGCACTTTTGCTTTCTGGTAACAGCAAATCGTCAACATCTTTTATTTTTCATTATTTATGTTGACAGTATGATGTATCTTGATACCTCAGGCTAGTCGATTTGACTTTCGTCTAACTAATGTTTAACCATTAAAGACGACAACTATGCGAACTTCTTCAACATTTTCTATTCTATTTTGGATATACGGCAAACGTGCCGTAAATAACAAAGCGAATATTTATATTAGGGTTACCCTAAACGGTCAACGTGTCAACATAAGTCTCAAAAAGAAAATTGATGTTACTACTTGGGACGAAAAGCTACAGAGAGCAAAAGGAACTGGTAAAGATTCCCGTATTTTAAACCTCAATTTGAACAAAATACAAATGAAAGGTATATCGGATTTACGAAGATTTCAAAAGGGAAGAAGTGCCTTTTACTTCCCAAATAGTCAAAGCCAAATTTTTAGGCGAGGACAGAACGCGTTTTTCTTTTCAAAATCTTGTGGACTATTACAATGAAAAAATGCAACATAAGTTGCATAAGAATACGACAAGCCAATACAAGACCAGTCAGCGCTATATGATGGAATTTATTTTAAAAGAATACAAACTGACTGATATTCCTCTCTCTAATCTCGAATACAGTTTTATTATTGGCCTTGAAGATTTCCTTCGGTCATATGTCCCAAAAAGTGGCCAATCCAAAATTGGTAATAATACAGCAATGAAGCATATTAAACGTTTACGTAGAATGGTTACTCTTGCTTATCGGATGAAATGGATTGACAGAGACCCATTTGTGAATTTTAAAATGAATATTGAAAAGAAGGAACGCAGTTTTCTTACAGATTTTGAACTGCTGAGCATCGAGAATTTATCCTCTTCTATAGAACGTATTATGGTTGTGAAAGATGTGTTTGTTTTCAGCTGTTACACCAGTATTTCCTGCGTTGATATTGTACAGCTGACTGAAGATAATATTGTTATCGGCATTGATGATAGCCCTTGGATAATGGCTAAAAGGGTAAAAACTGGCGCACCGTTCAAAATCCCGTTACTGCCCAAAGCTGCAATCTTAATAGACAAATATAAAGACCACTACCAAACCAATGACACATCGAATCTTTTGCCCAAGTTATCCAATCAAAAACTGAACAGTTATTTAAAAGAAATAGCCGACCTGTGTGGTATTAAAAAGAACCTTACTTTTCATATGGCACGCCATACTTTTGCTACCACAGTCACTTTAAGTAATGGGGTACCATTGAAACAGTCTCTAAATTATTAGGGCATACAAAGCTGTCAAAAACTCAAATTTATGCGAGGGTTGTTGAAAGAAAAGTTAGTGAGGATATGGCACGTCTCAAATTAATAATTAGCTAAAGAAAAACAATCATTATTGGCAACTGTTGAAATCTTGAATCAGCATTTTAACAGTTTATCTCAGCTTTCTGTTAACTTTACAAACTAATAATGTATATCCGCAAACTCCGATAAACCAGTATAAATTTCGTATATTCAATTGATTACTAAATAGTTGAGTATGAATATATTTTTTTTGGGGTTCCTTTTACGGACGAAAGAAGCTGTAGGCAACATTTCAAGGAAAAACGGGACAAGGAAGGAGTTGTTTGCAAGCGCTGCCAGGGCATAGAACATTATTGGCTACAGAACAAATGTAGCTATCAATGCAAATCCTGCAACTCACGGATCTCCCTGCGCAGCGGAACGATATTGGAAAGTTCGAAATTATCGTTCATGTCGTGGTACAGGACCATTTTTCTTTTGAGTGCCACAAAAAAAGGTTCTCCAGTAAGGAGATACAGCGCCAGATCGGTCGGAAAAGATACGAGCCCGTTTGGGCGATGGTGCATAAACTGCGCAATGCAATGGGGCAGCGGGACGAGCGGTACACTTTGGAGGGGATGATAGAGATGGACGAGGGCCATTTCACCATAGAGGCGAGCGAACAAGCGCATAGGACACAGAAGGCCGGTCGCGGTAGCGAGACCAAGTCGAACGTAATGGTAATGGCGGAAAGTACGATACTCGAAGATCTGGAGACCGGAAAAAGTGGAAAGACATTGCCACTGCTTCAAGGCCAAGGTGCTCGAGGACCATCGGGCCGAGGGTACGGACAATACCTTTAAGAACTCCATAGATGATGATCATACCATAGTTTTCACGGACAAGAGCACCTCTTATGTAAACATTGCCGACTACGTGGAACTTTACATCAGTCGAAAATCGGACGGACAAACGACCAAGGAAACACTAAAATGGGTTCACATTACAATAAGCAATGCCAAAAGAAACTTCGTTGGAACATATCATAAAATCAAGAAAAACTATCTCCAGCTTTACCTGAACGAGTTCATATACAAGCTCAATAGAAGGTACTTCGGGGAAAGGTTTTTCTATAGGCTAGTAATAGCAAGCATTACGGCTACCGGACATTAAACGGACATACAGAAAAGTAACTTGTATGTATTTCAAATTCATCTAAAACTGTTTTAAAAAAGTGATCTTACTTATAAATTGCGTGTTCTGTTGCACGAAATCCAAACTGTTGAGCTGTGATTCGTTAAAGACCAGATAGATGAACGACAACGGCATGTATTCCCAACTGAAACGGACGTTCCACCGTCCCTGCTCGTCAAAACTATTGTATTGGTAAAAGGTGGAAAGTTGTACTCTGGGGTTGAGCGCCAAGCGCAGACTGGCGGTATAGAGGTCGGTCTCTAAATTCGCATTGGCCCCTCCAATTTCCGTTAAAGTATTATGTTCGTAGTTTCCCGAAAAGGAAATATGGGGTAACGGTGCGTAGCGCAAACCAGCTTCAACGGCATTCAAGGTCCCATCATAAAAGTTGCCAAAGTTATACCTGATAGATGCCGATAATTTTTTTGACTGATCTGTATTGTATCGCACCAAGTAGCGGATGTAGCTATAATTACCCTGGGCGATTTCCAGCCCCAAAGGGGCAAAGTCAAAGTTTATATTTTGCCAAGTAGGGGTAAATGAAGCTTCGATAAAGCTATTGTCCTTAAACCAAGTAAAAATTGGAAAGATGCTGATATTGGCTTGTTGGAAGTTGCCGGGATTCTGAAAATCGTGGTAATAATCCACATAAATGCCAGGATCCCAGCGACGGATCCATTTTATCTTTTCGGGTCGCCAAATGTAATAGCCCCCAGGATTGTGTTGTATCACATCATTCTGGAAGACAAAGCCTGTTCCTGGTAAGTAGTCGCGGCTCACAAAATTGGTGAGCCATCCTGCATAAAAATTATTGGCCTGGTAGCCTGCGAACAGTTTTCCAGCCACACCCTTGGTGTTGGTTATCTCATCATAAGAACCACTTCCCAAATATTCAAGCGTTAACTCGTTTTTTGGGCGTATAAGGCCATCTACCGTTAACGTCGTATTATTTGCTCGGGTCAATCCCAACTCTGAATAAGATTCATCCAAACGGTGGGTCAACATAACACCTACATTATTTTCCTTACCATAATTTTTAGCATATCGAAATACCCCAAAATTAGCCGCTGCCGAATTATCAGTCTCTCGTTGATGCACGTAAAGTCCCGCCAAGGTTCGGTTTTCATCCTTATCGGTAAACCGCGCCCCAACATCCAAGGGCGCAGGCTCCGCGTTAAAACCACCTTGTAAACCAATTGTCCTACTGAAAAAAGGAACTACAGCCTGATCCGAGGCTCCTGCCCATATCCCGGAATTTTCAAGGAAGAACTGTCGCCTTTCGGGAAAAAAAATATTGAAACGTTCCAAGTTGTTCACGGCACGGTCGACCTCGGCTTGAGCGAAATCGGTATTGACGGTCAAGTCAAGTACTGCATTCGGGTCGATGACCCATTTTACATCTCCACCCACTTTCAAATTATTGTTGGAACCCGTTACCGTATTTCCGCTCTTCGATTCATCGAACTGGTATAACGAGTATGGTTCAATTCGGATGTTGGCAGACGGTGGTGGCACATCCAGACCCGTAAGCTTGGCGGCATATGTCATCCGATATGGCGAATAGGCCTGCGGTATGGCAGGAAAATAAGCAAGTTCATATTCCCTTCGAGCCAACCTGTACATTGTGAGTCCCCATTCCACTGGCTTGCCTACTTCAGGCTTGTCATAGCGGAGCGATTTAAACGGAATCGCGAACTCGGCGTAGTAGCCTTCTTCGGTACGCTGTGTTTTTACATACCAAAGGGCATTCCAATCATTATCGGTATTGTTATCGTTAAAGTTCTGGGCGTCACGTTGGTTGCCATAGGGCGTGGTCTGGAATGATACCGCATATTGTTTGGTATTCTGCGCATCAAATTGTAGAGCGATGATATCGTTCTCCCCGAACAAAAAATCCCTTCTCAGATCCTGTACCCGGATTCCCTTTAAACCAAGGGAATCCTTACAGAATGCCCCCACATAGATGTTTTTGTCGTCGTAAAGAAAGCGTACTTCGGTTTTATAAACCAATTTTCCTCCTTGGTTTGGCTCTACCCTGAAAAAATCACCGTTAATAGGTGCATTTTGCCAGTCGGTCTCGTCGAGAACACCGTCTATTTTAATGCTTTCATTTGCCTTTATTGCCTTTACCTCGAGAGGGGGGGTAGCCGGTGGGAAGTTTGAGGTTTGCTCTTGTGCTAAAGTCAAATCCGTAAAACAGACTAGTAGGGCAATGCCCAATCCATATTTTGTATTGAAACTTTTATAACAGGGGAATGTTTTTTTGATATATTTCATAATCTAAAAATGATTATTGGTTTAACACGGTCAAGAACCCTAATGCGTGATTTGTGGCTTCAGGTTTTTCTAAACCCCTGGTCTTGTTTATGTGAAGATATCCATCTCGCCTGACGGCATGTGAAAATTGGCAAATATCAATAAAATAATTGTATATTTTCTTAGGCTTAATTATGTCTGTCATAGTTATGTTTTGCTACAAAAATTTGTCTTTATTTTGACCCAACTTCCATAAACCTTTTATTATTTTATGTTGGGGAGTTACATTCCGATGTGACCTTTTTTATCTATTAAACTAACCTACTGATTCAAGGTGATTTGCTGGTTTTGAATTTTACGGAACCGATCAAAATGAAAAGAGCGCTTGCAATTAACAATTGCGCAAGTACCCTTCCCATAGCCAGGGCATCGATGTTTATATTGTTTAGACTAAATTCTGGATATCCTTTGTAATCTTCTATGGTCAATTTCTTTTCACCAAATACAAAGTTGACACTGCGAGTAAAAATGGAATCGCGAAAGGCAGCGGTCTCATTTCTAAACTGTTGATTGTGCCGGTAGCCCGAGGCCGCGATATCGTTCAACGCTTGCTGGGTGGTTACGGCGGGGTTGAACCAAGCGAACCGATCTCCAGCCGTTAGTTTATCGATAATTTGTTTGTTATATTCGGCCAAATGAAGCTTTATATTTGCATCCAAGATAAAATGCCAGAGGTATATTTTCTTGTTATAGCGAAGGTCTAAATCTTCTTTCATGCCTAAACTATCAAAGGTGTCGTCCATAGTCCATAAAGGTTCAAAAGGCTTCGTGACATGCTGAGGGTACGCTTTGTAAAACATGGGAAGGGAAATGCTGTCATTTATATCCCAAACAGAGCCGATCTGCTGTCCGGCTTCCGTTACAAATTTTAGGCGCGAGCTTATTTTATAGTTGGCCGCTATATAATTATTAATAAGCGCAGGAACGAGGATTAGGAACAACATCCAACAGCCTAAAAGTACTAAAGCGCTGACCGAGGACCCATACTTTAAAGAAACGATACAATATGAGACGGCAAACCAAAACAACATATAACCGGTAATTACAACCAACCAGAGTATAAAACTTGATAATGGAAATATATCTTTTACAGGTGAGAATAAATAGCCGAGTACCGAATAAATGACCACAAATGCCGCTACCAAAGTAAATCTGAATAGAAACTTATATGTAATGATTTTTCTCATGGAAAGCAATTGAGTACTTAATATGGGAAAAGTTCCATGTTCCTTTTCCTGCGAGAAGGTGTTATAGCAAAGAGCTATAATCAGCAGCGGAAATAAATAAATAAAAACATAGCTCAAATCAAAATTTCCCGCCAACAGTTTATGTGGATTATTGGTTTCGGTATACTTATCATCCAAAGTAATGCCTGTACCGTCATAGTAAAGACTGCGGGCGGTTACCCTTCTGTACAATGGATTTACGTCCCGTTGTCCTACGGAAAGATGGGAAAAGCGGTTGGGCCTATTAACGGCCACGTTACTTTCCAAATAATCTTCAGTAGTCATGCCGTCATATAGACTGTTCATTCCAGCCCATCCGAAACGCAGGGAATCCGCTAATTTTTTATCTTTAAAATAATTATGGAAAACCTGTTTGGTACTATCGTTCAAGACCTCTATGTAGTCTATATTTTTTAGCTGTCTATCTATACTCCTATTGCCGTAGTAAATGGCATAAAAGGAACAGACCGTCATTAGAAGAAGCCACAACTTTAAACTGCTTCTTTTCAATTGAACCCATTCAAAATAAAATATAGTTTTAAAATTTTTCATTGAATAATTTTTAATTTTTTAGAGACTAGGCCAATGAACATAATGGCCATTGTAGCCCACATGAAAAGGCTTATAAACAATAGCTTATAATTTTTTAAGGATTGCAAAATGGTCAATGGCTTGTAATCAAATTTTTTTAGGTTGGTAAATCCTTGTTTGGTCAATTTAGTATCCCAATCGCCCTGTTTGGTATGATTGCTCATATACTCATTTAGATAGCGCATCATGTATAACCTATAATCCCGTACCTGTTGCTCGAAAATCACTTGATTATAATAGTCTGTTTGGGCAATACCCATACTTAAATCCCTGACAGCAATAAAGGGATTTATAAATGACACAAAATGGCTTACCTTATTCGATTTACCGATTTGAGCATACAGTTCGCCATAGTATTTTCCGGTAACTTTTGCACGGTAATCCTCATCTGCCTGCATTAGCAATCCGTCAATATTGATAGGGAGTTCAGAAATTGTCTCCACGTGATACAGGTTCAGTATGCTATCGGTAAATTGTTTACTCCTCTCATCACCGGGCTTGTGCCCGTCCAATCCGTTTTTCACATCGGCTGAAATAGCTGTTTCAAGCTGCTTTTTTGAGGGTAGGGGATAGAGGTTATCCCCAAGGTTCGCGGCATATTTAGGTAACAGGACAATGAAAAGAACCCAAAGTCCGAGCATAACCATCAATGAATTTCTAGAAGTGCGGCTTAATGCCGATACAGCAATGGTTAACGAAACGACGATAAAATAAAAAATACCATAAACCAAAAACAGCATGGCTATTCGAAATAGGGCTTCTTTTCCCAGAGTCAATCCGTTTGCAATTGGGAAAAGAACCGATAGCAACAAAACAATCACTAAAAGAATAAGTACAACCAAGGTATAGGCTGCCACTTTTTGCCACAGCACCTTATTTTTATCGCCTCCCTGTACCATCAAGAGTTTCAAGGTGCCGTTTTCCTTCTCCGCACTTACTGCATTAAAGCACATGAAAATCAAAAGCAATGGTACAAACACTTGTAACACGAGGGCGATGCTCATAGTGCCAAACCGAATTCCGTCTCCGCTTTCCATAGCATTGGCAAACATGGCGCCTTGTTGCAAGTGAGCTTCGATGCGTATACTACTGCCCGTAAAGTGCTGTACGCCGAAATCAACAAAACTGAGCAGGGGTTGCGGTGTATAAAGATAGGTTCCATAGTGGGAGGCACTATGGGCATGTTTCGGTTCTTGGTTTTCCCAATCTTTTCGGTTGGCTTCGTTTAGCACTTCCTTTTCGGCCTTTAATTCGGAAAAACGGTTGTACCCGCTAAATAATCCGGTACCAACCAGTAAAAGAATCAGTACCGAAAGTATGATTAGTCGTCTGTCCCTAGCTGCAGAGAGCAGCTCTTTCTTAAAAATAACTTGCATAGCCAAAATTTTTACACGTATTCATTTTAAAACTTGATATTTAAACTAAACCTAAAACTCCGTGGTGCTCCTGGAAAAATAACTGAAGGAGAATTAACCGCCTCTAACTTGTCTTGTATCGGCAAGGTTGTACACGTTTACGGCAAGGCTGTAGTATTTAAAACCATAGCTTATCATGGCATCTAAATTGGTATAGCTAGGCATTACAAAATCCTGTGCAGAAAATTGACCCACTTTTTCACTGGCATAATCAATACCGGCACCAATACCTAAACCTTTTAATGCAGTTGTCAACACATTGTATTTAGCCCACAAATTAGCTGAATGCTTGGGTGCATTACCAAGCTTATTGCCTATTAAAGTGCCGTCTACATCCTTGGTAATTGCTATATCGTTGTATGCATAAAAGCTGGTAATATTAAATGCCTGGGAAATGTTCCCCTGTAGTGTCAATTCCACACCTTTGCTTAATACTTCTCCAATGGTTATAAACTTGCGAAAGGTAGAATCGTTAGGGTCATTTTGTAAGACATTGGTTTTAGTTAAATGATAAATGGCAATTGTAGGTATCAGTTTATTATTAAATAGTTCAGTTTTTACACCAGCTTCGTATTGCACACCGCCTTCTGGATTGTAATCTTTTTCCGCATTGGCACCAAATGAAGGATCGCCCAATGTAGGGTTGTATGATGTAGTATAAGAAGCATAAAAAGACACATTGCTAAAAGGTAGATAAACTAAACCTAGCCGTGGTAATAATTTATTAAAATTGGCCTTGAAGTTATACTTGGGCGTACTTGTAATATCAAAGCTAGTGTTGTCCTCACCGCTGGTTCCATCCAGACGTAAGCCCACCAATGCTTTAAATTTTTTACTGAACGTAATTACATCCTGTATGTAAGCCCCGTATAATGTTGTTTTGTTATTAATGCCTAGGGTGTAAGAAATAGGAAAAGTTTCAGGATTGCCGGTATTTATAGGATTACTAATTGATAAAGCAGGTGCATTAAACGCCACACTTCTATCATAGCTTGATTCATTTCCATAATCTGCGCCTAAGACTATTTCATGTTTTATATTTCCAGTAGTGGCTGAATAACTCAAAAAATAATTCATGTTAAACGAATTATTGCCGTATGGGCCTTTGACCCAAGTTCTATAGACTAAACTATCGTTGGTAGCATTTAAGTTGCCTCCAAAATCATAACTATAACCTTCATTGTTGCTGGTCGTTTTTCCGTAACTGTGCAAACCAGTAAAGCTCACTTTATCATTAAATTGATGTTTAAAAGAAACCTGGGCCAAAGTACTTTTTATACTGCCCTTATCATTTTTACTGCTTCTGTTCCAACCAGTTGATACTGCTTCAAAATTAAAATTACAATTTGCTATAGTCAGAGCTACAGTGCCACGGTCGCCACGGATATTAGTTTTGTCATCAATAAAATTTAGCTCGGCATTAATGCTTGTTTTCTCTGAAATATTGTAAGTGATGGAAGGGGCAAGAAATAGAAAATCGGTTTCGATATTGTCTCGAAAAGTTTGACCGCCATTGTATCCTGCAATCATGCGGTATAGCAGTTTTTTCTTTTTATCTAGCGGGCCTGTGGCATCTCCAATAAAGCGATAGTCGCCAAAATTATCAACAGTAGTATTAAATTCATATTGCCTAGTAGACAATGGTTTTTTGGTAGTGATATTCATAATACCACCCGGATTACCTACACTATACAAAGCGGATGCAGGCCCTTTGATGGCTTCTATTTTATCTACATAAAGCGATGCTAGTTGAAAAAAACCATAATTAATGCCTCGGATGCCGTTGGTCATAACACCCGGCCCGTTGTTAAAAGAATCAAAACCACGAAAAGTATAATAACTATAACCTGGCGCAATGTTTTGTACCCCTGCAATATTTTTTATAGTATCGTTTACAGATAAGGCCAGTTGATCACGGATTACCTGGTAAGGAATGACCTGTATGCTTTGTGGAGTTTCCAAAAGAGATAAGTTTACTCTGGTAGCCACATTAGAAGATGGCGCATTATAACCTTTTTGCCGGTTACCCACCACCACCACTTCCCTTAACCTCTCTTCACTTTGCTGCAGCTCTAATTTTAAATAGGAGACCTTGTTCGGAGCAACGTTTACGGAATTACTCAGTACTGTAAAGCCCATATAACTTAAGCCAATTCTGTAAGTGCCGGGCGGTACGTCTTTGATCTCGAAGTTTCCCTCGAGGTCGGTGGAGGTATATTTCTCTATTGTCTCAATGCTGACTGTTGCGCCAAACAGCTCCTCGCTATTTTCGGCAAGTATTTTACCTTTGATTGATCCGTTCTGGGCTTGGGCGAAGGATGACATGATGGATGTAAATAATAGTATGCAAATTGTTTTCATAGTAAATTTTATTTGGTGTCATTGAATAGTTTCTAAATAAAGATTTTCGAGTTCGTTTGCGGAGATATCCTTTGCCTTAATCTGAGATACAAGTTCTCCTGCCCTTAAGATGCCGATGCTGTCCCCCACTTCCTTTGCCCGGAAGATATCGTGTGTGGCCATTAAGATGGCGGTACCCGATTGAGAGAGTTCCTTTAGTATATTTGAAAATTCATTGGAGGCCTTTGGATCCAGTCCACTAGTCGGCTCGTCCAAAAAGAGTGCCTTTGCGCTTTTACTCAAAGCGATGGCAATACCCACTTTTTGGCGCATCCCCTTGGAATAGCTCTGCATCCATTTGTGATGTGCTTCTTTTTGCAGGCCGGTCTGCAAAAGGAAATCAGTCAATGCCCGCCTGTCGTAATTAAACCCGCCAAGTCGCGAGAAGAACTCTAGATTTTCCATACCAGTAAGATTGGGATAAAGCATAATGGTTTCGGGGATGTAGGCCAGGTACTTTTTCGATTCTTGAGGGTTTTCCTGCACATTGATGCCATTGATGATCGTTTGGCCTGATGTGGGTTCCAAAAACCCTAAAAAGAGGTTAATAGTGGTGGTCTTCCCTGCACCGTTTTGCCCTAAAAGGCAATAGATTTCGCCTTCCTTTACGGTAAGGTTTAAATTGTCAAGTGCGGTAAAATCTCCATATTTTTTTGAAAGTGCTGTTGTTTGTATCATTTTTAGCTGTTTTAGTGTTTAGTATATTCCAGAGTTTCTATCGGCCTATGGTCTATCAATTGTAATTTCTGTTTTTTCCAAAGGTTTTGTTCTACCTCTCTCAACAAGCAATCTTCCAATAAATTGATAAGCTTTTCCTTATCCAAATCCTGGGCAATGAATACGAGTTCGTTTTTGCGGTCCCCAAATTCGGGATGCCAGTCACTTTCGATGGAAGCTTGGTTATCTCCAAATGCTGCATTATTAATACGTTCTGAAAATGGCATCGATGCCCACCACACACCGGCAGAATAAGTCTTAGGTGAACCTCCTGCCGAACTCCATATCAAGGCCTGTGATGGGCGCGAGGCCAACCAAAATAATCCTTTACTCCTAATAAAGTTTGCTGGAAACCCCGAAGTGGCAAAATTCCAAAAGCGTTCTGGATGGAAAGGTTTTGTGCTTCGGAATACCATCGAGCCAATGCCATATTCTTCAGTTACTGGGGTGTGTTCGTTTTCCAGTTCCTGTATCCATCCCGCTGAATTTTCAGCTTCCTCAAAATTATATAGGTTGGTGCCAATAATTTCCGTTACGGGTATTTGGGAATTGATGGCTGGGACAATCCGCGCCTTCGGATTTAACTTTTGAAGGATGCCATACAACTGCTTGAGTTGGTCTTCGGTAATAAGGTCTGTTTTATTGAGGACGATGACGTTAGCAAACTCAACTTGGTCTGTAAGCAAGTTTACAATAGTACGGGTGTCGTTTTCGATTTCCGTTAAGTTGCTGGATGTGAGGTAGTCCTGGCTTGAAAAATCCTTTAAAAAATTATATCCATCCACCACAGTGACCATTGTATCAATATAGCTGAAACGGCTCAAATCAAAACTGCCATCCTCGCTTTCGAAACTAAAGGTCTGTGCCACGGGAATTGGTTCAGAAATACCTGTGCTTTCGATGAGCAGATAGTCAAACCTGTTTTCCTTTGCCAATTTTTCGACCTCGACCATTAGGTCTTCGCAAAGGGTACAGCAGATACAGCCGATGGACATTTCCACCAGTCTTTCCTCGGTTCTTGAAAGGGTGTTTTCCTTCTTTACGAGTTGGGCGTCTATATTCACCTCACTCATATCGTTGACGATGACAGCAACTTTTAAGCCTTCCTTATTAAGTAATATATGGTTGAGTAACGAGGTCTTGCCCGCTCCCAAGAAACCGCTCAGTACGGTTACAGGTAATTTTTTCATTATCAATTATATAAAGATTGAATAAAGGATGTTTTAGGAAATGGAGATTTCCCAATCGATAAACAAAGGATACTAACGAGCGGATTGTTAAATTGGTGGTTCAAACCTGTAAGACAGCATATACCAAGAATTTAATTCTTAATACTGGTCAAGGTATTGACTGTAATCTATCTAAATTAACATCTACTAATGAAAAACCGTAGTAATCCCAATAAAAGGATTTGGTGGTGGCTTGTTGTGGAAGTAATCTGAATGAAGTGTCTTTTGGTGAGGGGCGACATACAAGGCATATGCGTCGCTATGGTTTACAAAATCAAAGGGGTTTACAAATGAAATATCCTCTTGGGATGTTGGTATATCTAAAGGTGTAGTCTGCCCAGTTTGTGCAATGAACGCACATTGTTCACAATGCTGAGAATCGCTGTCTGAAACCATTTGGGAAACCTCGTGCAGGTTTACAACCTTGAGCAACAGAAAGGTCGTCAGGAAAAAAAGGGAAATACTATTTTTTAAATAGCCGTGCATAATGATGTAAATATAAAAAATTTGACATTGGTAACATTACGCTTTCTATTAATAAAAAAACAGCACTATAACTATGTAATTTGCTCTCATTTGTCGGCACATTCAAAAACAGGTTAACTTCTGAAAGTTTCAAGTTATGCCTTTAGGATACTACGTAAGTAGGTATTGTTATGCACATAACTTGCAAACATATCCGAATTTTCGGGAACGGCTCCCTCTATTTGCACCCAACCTTCATATCCAATGTCGGCTATGGCCTTGCGAACTTCGGCAAAGTCAACCAGACCCTGCCCAAGCAAAAAGCCATTTTCCTTGGCATGGAATTCACATATATTCTCTTTTCCCAAGGAACGGATTTCGTCATAAATATTATATCCCATTTTATTGGAGTTGGCCACGTCATAATAAACTTTTACATTGGGCGAGTTAACAGTATTTATAATTTCCATGTGCTCCTGGGCACTCAACCAGGATTCAATACCCAGAACAATCCCATTATCCTCCGCCTTTGATACCACCTCTTTGAGTCGTTTTATGGTTTCCTTTGTGCCTTTTGCATCATTCTTTAGATCACCTTTGCTAAAAAAGGCCATAAGAACCACCTTCACGTCCATTGCCACGGCCACGTCAATACTATCAATGACCCACTGCCTTGCTCTTGGATCGGATTTATAGGGAACGTTGTTCATTTCGCCTATGGCTATTCCGCCAATGGCGATATCAAGGTCTTTACAGGCATCCTTATAGGCCAATTGTATTTTTTTATTGCGAAGATGCATGTCATCTTTTAGGCTTCCCAGACTAATTTGAACACCATCTAATCCAATCAGTTTACCGACTTCCATGGCTTCCACTTTACCCATTTGGTCGATGGACCAATCACAGGCTCCTATCCGAAAGGGATTGCTTTCATCCATAGCAAACGCCTCGTAGGCTGTTAAATAGGATATCCCTCCCAGCGCTAAAGCCGATTTTAAGGCTTGTCTCCTTGTCATTGTTGCGTTCATAGTGTTTTCCTTGAGTTATTGTAAGGTAAGTAAATAGGAAGAAAGGTCGGACAGTTCTTGTTCCTGTAACCCTAGCGTTACCGCATCGGGCATCAAACTGGTCTGTAACTGCCTTTTTTCGACAATATCGTGTGGGTCCAAGATAATTTTGTTGCCCAGCACATCCTTTATGACGGTGGTTTCTCCCTCGGATAACAAAAAGCCATAAAAAACAAGTCCGTTTCTAATTTTGACCATTGTGGGCACATACCCGAACACTATGGAACCACTGGGCTCGATTAGGGCCTGTAGCATTGCGGATTTATCAAATTTATTCCCGATCTGGGTGAGGTCAGGGCCAATATCATTTCCTCCTTCAATTGATTTATGGCAACTGGCGCATTTTGCCGCAAATAGGCTTTTCCCATTTGCCGGAACGCCTTCAATGGACAAAGATTTTTTTAGTGATACCTTTTCCGTAGGAATTTGCTTGAAAGAGGCTGTCGCCAAGGTGCGTATTTCTAGATATGGATTATCAAAAATAGTCTTGGAAATTTCAGGGATAAGATCCTTGCCGAGCTGCTCATTCTGGGCCATATTAATTAAAATGCGGGCTCCAATAAGATCTTGGGATAAAGCATTGGCTGCATCAACCTTACTTTTTAACGAATTTTGTTTCTCAACGATGTTTTTGAGCGAATCTATTTCCCGGGGAAGTACAAAAGCGATACCGTCTTCCGTTTGCCAATCCCACAGGGAGAACCAATCGTTTGTTTTCCGAAAATCCAACCACCAACTCGCTCCTTCCTTGACGCTCTCGTTATCCGCCAACTGTTTTATATCCAACATGGCCTCTATCGCATTTTTATCCTTTATAAAGGCCAGCGCATCTAGGGCTTGTTTACGTTGGTTTTCTGGAAGACCGCTTGCCATGGCCCTAGCCTTAAGTGCGTCGACAGCCGTTTTGGGATGTATTCGCCATACCAAATTTGCGAAGGGTACAGACCATTGGGCGTAATCTGCCGGTTGGTTTTTCACTAGAGCGGCATAGCTTTCTTCCTCTTTTCCATCTATGGCGATGCCCAATGCTTCCAAGTACCATGAATCCGTACCGTTATAACCTTCATAAAGTCTTTGGATCAGGGATGCGGATTTTTGCCAATCCACGTCGCGCAAGGATATGGCCACCTCTCTTCTCAATTCAGCGGCCGGATCATCCACTGCCCATGAAGCATATTTCAAAATGGCTGTTTCATCATTTTTAAGTGCCCTATAGGCCGTAACGCGCAATCGTGGGTCTGGATGGTTTTTAAGGATATTTTCCACTTCCAAAATTCCCGGTTCACCAAGTTGGGCCAAAAGCCATACCGCCCTTGCCTTGTGCAATGCGTTTGTGGATGTCATGATTTTTTTAACCTCATCTACAACAGCCGCCCCTTGACTTCGTAATTTTTCGAAGCCCAAATTCCGGACATTGATAGCGGGGTTCAATAAAGCTTCAATTTGTCCCTTAGCGGTACCTAGGTCAATTACTGGAGCCTTGAGCACTTTGCCCTTCGGGGTTATTCTATAGATTCTGCCATAGCCCAGCGTATCCATCATTTGATGTCCACCCACCACAGGATCATACCAATCAGCAATATATAACGCGCCATCGGTGCCTACGGCTACGTCGCTAGGGCGAAACCATTTACGGTGGTCGCCATCCACATCGTGCCAAACATATCCTTCGGTAGATTCTTGGGTGGAGGTAATCAGGTCTTTTCTGTTCAAAAGAAAGCCCGCACCATTTTGTGAAGGCTGATAGGCAAAAATGACATTTCTGCCCGCATCCGCACTCAGTAGCATACCCTGATACTCAGGGCCAAAGGCTCCACCTTCGTATACGACCACCCCGGTTGGTGATCCGGCACCTGTGTTATCTCCGACGGGCATCACGCCTGGGTCATCTTGATGCCAGTGCGATGTAAAGATATCCTGCCCCGGTTTTTTATCTGCCTCCCATGTCCTTTTGCCGTTGGCACTAAAATATCCGGCGTTTCCTCCTTCCATTAAGTAGGAAACCCGGCAAGTGACCACCTGATCATCGTTGTCGTTTTGCCACATATTACCATAGGAATCCAATGCGACCTCGTAGGAGTTCCTGAAATTGTGTCCCATGACCTTTAGGCCGCCGCCGTCCTTGTTCGCCCGCAACGCAAGACCACCTACCCAAACACGGCCGTCGTCGCTGACCTGTGCGGGTTCATTTGTAGGGTTGTAAGGGCTGCCACCGGTATAGACACTGCCCGATCGTAAAGTCCATCCCGCTTTGTCCGTAACAAGATGTGGGCCGGCATTTCCGGTATTGAAATAATAGTTGCCATCTGGCCCAGCGATCAGTGAATGTAAACTGTGGTCATGATCAAATCCACCAAAACCCGTTAAGAAAATTTCTTTTTTATCAGGGACATCATCACCGTCATCATCGGTATAAACTAGCAAGTTAGGGGCACAGGAGACAAATATCTTATTACCAATAACGGCAATGCCCATAGGGGCAACCAAATCCTTGTCCTGCACAAAAACCTTTGAGGAATCGCTAATGCCATCACCATCCGTATCTTCCAAAATTACAATTCTGTCACCTCCTTTAAAATTCAGATGTGTTTCTGGGCTGTTGTTGAAATCCCTGTAATTCACGGCCTCTGTTACCCAAAGACGTCCTTTGGCATCAAAATCCATATTTGTTGGATTATAAAGATCGGGAGATTCCGCCCAAAGTTTTACGTCCCAATCGTCGGGCACCACCAGACCATTGCTGACTTGAGTGGTAAAATCAAGTTCGGGGGTACTGTACTCGGCCAATCTGGTATCCGTGCAACTGGTTAACACGACTGCTAATACCATGATCAAAGTGTTCTTGATGCTATTGTTCTTTTTCATAATTAAGTTATCTGAAAGAAATTCACGATAAATATAAACTAAATTACTTGTACGTACAAGTGAACCAGCGCATAACAATAAAGATCTAGGGTGCCCTGTTCTATAAAATTAGAACGGTGCGTGCCTAAACTTTAGTCTTTGCCCATCTCTTTGGTTCATCTAAGTAACCCACCTGTTTTTAAAGTAGTCTTGCACTTTTATCTTTGCCCGTAGTTGTATTATGGGCATGTTATTTCTATATAGACACCAACAGCCAAATCAGAAGATTTCGCGGTCCTTCCAATACTACCGAAACTTTCGATCAAACAATGCCACACTTATTACTTGTATCTGTTCTTGAACTAACGAGAAAAAGTCCTAAAAAGGGCTCTTTTTTCTATGAAGGATACATTTAAACCTTCCAACCCTCTCTATAGGTTCTCCCCACAAATTGGTTGGCTTCCTCAAGATTGGTTATTCTTGTATTTTCCCCATCCCATAACAATTTTTTACGGGCGAAGAATTCCATATCTCCTTTTTCATTTTCGCGTCGGAGCATATAACTTCTGATCGCTAAATTCCCCATCAGAACAGTTTCTGTCATTGGGCCTGCATAATCAAAAGATGAGGTAAGTGCCAAATGCGCTGCACTACCAAAACCTGCTTTACAGGCATCTACCCATTTGCGTTGGTGGCCATACTCTGGCTCCTCCATGACTTCTACATCAGGACCGAATTCCGTGGTGCCATCGTTCAGATATAATTTAGGGGTCAAGGGAGAACTATCGTTTATATTGGTGGATATAATTCCCTTTTCGCCGATTATCAAAACACCATTTTGACTGCCAGCACCACCAATATCACTATTTGCCGGAATAATCCCAGGATGAGAAGGACGTATTCCGCCATCGCTCCAAGTCAATTCTATAGGTGTCTTGGTTTTCTCCGTCGCATCGAAATGTAGGGTGATGAACGAGGAAGCCGGGCAGCCTTCGGGGTTGTAATCGGCGGTCCACATTTGTGAATACACGGAGCCTACACTACATTCGGCATCTATAGGATATTTTAAACTTAGAGTCCTAAACGGGATATCGATAAGGTGACAGCCCACATCCCCTAGCGCTCCTGTACCATAATCCCACCAACCTCGCCAATTAAAGGGATGTAGGTTGGGCGTAAAAGGTTTTTCCTCGGCAGGACCGAGCCATAGGTCCCAATAGAGGTCTTTTGGTTTTAGACTCGCATCGGGCGCAGGCATTGCGCCACCTTGAGGCCATACCGGCCTATTGGTCCACACCTGTACTTTTGATACAGGGCCGATGGCACCGGAATCTACCCATTTTTGAACCATGTCCAATAATGGATTTGATCCCCCTTGATCCCCCTTGATTCCCCATTTGGGAAACTATTTTTTTCTCGCGGGCCATTTCGGTCAACAAACGAGCCTCACGAATATTATGTGTCATGGGTTTTTGGACGTAAACATGTATACCGCGCTCCATGGCATAAGCTGCGGCAGGGCCGTGAACATGATCTGGAGTAGAAATGGTCACTGCATCGATATTTTTTTCTTTATCGAGCATTTCGCGGTAGTCATTATAAAGTTTTGCTTTTGGAAAATTTTCCACCGAACGTTTTGCAGATCCGGAAAAGTCAATATCGCAAAGGGCCCTTACTCTTTCGCGTCCATCCACGGATGCATTTTTGATATCACTACTTCCTTTTCCGCCAGCTCCAATAGCAGCAAGGTTAAGACGGTCACTGGGTGCCAAGAAACCCTGACCTCCAAGCACGTGTCTCGGGACAATGAAGATGGATGAGGCGATAGCCCCTTTTTTGATAAATGATCTTCGGGAAGAAACGATTTTCTTTGGCTTTTTGTCCTTCATATTCCTTGGCTATATTAAGTTAGTAACTCCAACTACTAAAGTTAAGAAAAAATTAAAATAAAATCGGACTGATTTTATGATAATAGTTAGGATTCAAAGGTTGCATGTTCCGATGTTATAATCCATACAGAAACTTAATAATACCGCTCTTAGGCATTGTAAAATAACATAACAAATCTTTGATAGACGCTGTCTTGCATTGAAAATTGGGCTGATTTTTTTTACCAATGGTAGAATCCCTAAAATAAAGGTCATATTATCACTCCTTCTACCTATACTTTTTTCTGAAAATAAAATACCTATGGAATTCCAAAGCCTTTTCTTTTGCGAAGGAAAAATTACAATCTCACAGCCCCTTCAAAGAATACACCTGTCCTTTTAAAGTCTCAAATTCGATAGTCCCATTCTTTCGGGTCTTTATTTTGATTGGTTTCCCATCAGAAAGCACTCGTAGTTTGGTATCGGTTTTAAAAACGAAGGGCATGCCAGCCGTCGATAGTATTCCCACAGCAGTAAGCACATTATTTTTCCAGCTGAAGTCGAGCTCAAATCCGCCCCTTGCGCATACGCCGTCAAATTGGCCAGTTGTCCACTCCGTAGGTAGGGCAGGTAATAGTTCTATGTAGCCTTCATGGGATTGGATGAGCATTTCGGTAATTCCTGCGGTCATACCCAAAGAACCATCGACCTGAAATTCATTGGCACAAATCGCAAAAAGAGAGGGGTAGCTTTGTTCCTCTATATAGCCTTTGAAAATTTTATTGGCCCTGTCGCCGTCCTTTAGGCGCGCCCATAAGTTGGCCTTCCAGGCTCGGGACCAACCGGAGGATTCGTCTCCCCTGAGTTCTAATACCTTTTTTACCGGTTCTATAAGCTCAGGTGTCCGGTCTACCGATATGACGTTGCCTGGGTAAAGTCCGTATAAATGCGAAGCGTGTCGGTGGTTTTTTTCCATTTGCCCATAATCTTCCGTCCATTCCTGTAACGTGCCGTCCTTTCCTATTTGTGAGGGTACCAAGCGTTTTTTGGCGGCCAGTACTTTTTCTGCAATAGCGGCATCCACACCTAGAATTTCAGTGGCGGATGCATAGTAGCCGAATAGGTCTTTTAGAATCTGCATATCTATTGTAGATCCTACGGAAATGGTGGTAAAGTAATACATGGACGTAACCTCATCAAAAAAGTATTTGTACCCTTTGCCTTCCGGCGGATTTTCCGGGGAATTAGATGGATTGGTCACGAGCCAATCGGTACCGGGATACTCGACCAGAAAATCCATAAAAAACTCTACCGAACCTTTCATTACGGGATACACTTCCCTCAGGAATTCTTCGTCTCGGGTAAAGAGATAATGCTCCCAGAGATGTGTAGTCAACCAAGCGCCACCCGTTGTAAAAGTTCCCCATGTGGGGCCGTCCATAGGTGCGGCTACCCGCCACAGATCCGTATTCTGATGAAACACCCATCCTTTTGCGCCATAGTGCTCACGTGCAACCTCGGTACCCTGGTCTGTAAGTTCCTTTATCATAGTGGTCAATGGCTCCAGAAGTTCTGGGAGGTTGGCGGTCTCCACCGCCCAATAGTTCATTTCGGTATTAATGTTGGTGGTGTATTTGGAATCCCAAGCGGGGTTCATCTTATTGTTCCATATCCCTTGGAGATTGGCAGGTTGCGTTCCCGGTCTGGACGAGGCAATGAGCACATAGCGGCCAAAATTGTACGCCAAACTCGCCAGTTGCGGGTCAGGGCCGTTCTGCACATTGGCCATCCGCTGATCGGTAGGTAAAAGGGAATTTGAGGTTTCGGGCAACACTAACGAAACCCTGTCAAAGAACTTTTTATGATCGGCCAGCGCATCTTCTTTTATGTTGGCGAAGGAGCGTTGATCCAACTGATCCAACCTATTTTCCACACGGGCATGTTCATCGGCGCTTACATCCTTGTAATTCACGAAATTGGTAGCGGCCACGAAATAAAGGGTCACGGCGTTGGCATTTTTAATAGTGATAAAGGCATCCTGCCGTTCCATAGTGCCTCCTTCGGGAACTACCTTAAGCCGAGCATCATAACGTAATTTGCCTTCCACACCCAAATAATCGGCCGATTTTCCAGTCAATTTCAACTCGTCTTCCCCTAGGCCATCCATGCGAAAATAGTCGGTGGCGTAGTTGGAATGGGCATCGTTCCGTACCCCACGAAACTCGGCACCAAAGGAAATACTCGCCGGTATATCGGCAGTAATACGTATGGCTATGGTCTGGTCAATAGCGGAAGAAAACACTTCTCTTTTATAATTGACCCCTTTGGATTTGTAGTTGACGGTTGCTATCCCCGTTTTAAGATCGAGTTTTCTGCTATAGTTTTGCACGCTATCTTCCTCAAAAAACAGATGTAGGTTGGCCAAGGATTGGTATTTCATCTGTTCTACGGGATACCCCATCAATGCCCTGCCAAAAAGTTTGTGTGCTTTTAAAGGCTCCCCGTTGAATAGGTGTTTTTGAATCTCGGGAAGCACTTCATGACCTCCCTTTACAACCGTTGAATATGGCCCACCAGACCAATACGTTTCCTCGTTGAACTGTATGATTTCCTCCCCACTTTTCCCATAGACCATGGCGCCAAGGCGACCATTACCCACAGGCAGCGCTTCTTCCCATATTTTTGCGGATTGTTTGTACCATAGTACGGTGGCGGGGTCAAGTATTTCCTTTTGGACAAGGGAAGTATCATTGGAATTTTCCGTCACTTGGGCGCTTAGGATAGCTCCTGTGAAAAGAATGGTAAAAAGCATGCTGTATTTTAATCCCATGACAAAAAGAATATTTTTAAAAATTAGTACACGCCTAGAAAGCCCGTACGGAAACCTTCCGATTTTACCTGCGCTATATTAACTTAACAAGATTTAAAAGCCCCAATTTTCACATCTTCCTTATATCTCGCCAGCCCTGCCTCTATTTTTTTTGCCGTTTTTGTAATGGCCAGACCGCCCAATCCCGTGCACCGCAAGGTATGCGGA
>Ga0208768_1000662_pt1 | contig 21670 bp, 28 predicted proteins | sample AntAceMetag02UK1_FD_184760 | JGI IMG/M metagenome (GOLD analysis project Ga0208768, IMG submission 184760) | Saline lake microbial communities from Ace Lake, Antarctica - Antarctic Ace Lake Metagenome 02UK1 (SPAdes) (version 2) | ecosystem: Environmental > Aquatic > Non-marine Saline and...
AAAAGCACCCTCAAAAGAAGTAGGAAATAAAAGAAGAGCTTCGTTCTGTGCTAGAATGGGTGGAATGAAAAAGAAATTAACTTCTGCTAAAACAGCCAGAGATCCTAATTCAAGAATTAATAAATCACTTAGAGCGTGGAATTGTTAATGAGAGATACTAAAGCGATAGAGAGCTTTTTAAAAGAAAATTACAGAAAGATAAAACAAATGAGTTTGTTTAGAAACTTGAAAAAAGAAGTTGAAACAGGAGCTAATGGAACTCAAGACTACGTAATAAAAAAAGGTCCAAATAAGGATAAACTAGCAAAATAGAAAGGAACCATGGAACCAGAACAAGTAATAACTAAATTAAGAAGAGCATTAGACAATAGAATAAATCAATTATCAATATCTGTCACTTCTGGTGGAGTTGACAAGATGGAGACTTACAAGTATATAATAGGACAAATAAACGCATTGGAATCAGTGCGTCAGGAAATCATTACCCTGCTAACCGATAAGGAACAAAATGAAACAAGCGGAACAGTCATTAACCTCAACAGAGGTCCCAAAAGTTAAGTCAGCACTTTTAGACAAATACAAAGAAGAACCTAAAAAAGAAATTACCAAAGAAACCACTAAGCTCCCTATGCCTACAGGATGGCGTATGTTAATTTTACCATTTAGAATGAAAGAAAAAACTGATGGTGGAATTATAATGGGAACTGAAACTATTGACAGACAACAAGTTGCCTCACAATGCGGAAACGTTATTGCTATGGGTGATGCGTGTTATGTTGATAAAGAAAGATATCCCAATGGTCCGTGGTGCAAGGTCGGTGATTGGGTGGTCTTTGCGCGTTATGCAGGCTCACGTATCGAAATTGAAGGAGGCGAAGTTCGTCTTTTAAATGAAGATGAAATACTTGCAACAGTACAGGATCCAACAGACATCCTGCACAAATATTAACATAGTCGGAAGGAGACACTATGCCAGAAGAAGAGAAAAAAACTGTCGATTTAGACACATCAGGCCCCGAGGTCGATGTATCTATTGAAGAAGTAAAAGAGGAAGCAGTTATTGATACTGCACCAGAAACAGAAACCACGGAACACGAAACAGTAGTAGAAGAAAAAACGGATACTGAAAAACAGGACGAAGTATTAGAAGATTATGGTAAAGGCGTTCAAACTCGTATTGCGAAATTAACTCGTAAGATGAGAGAAGCGGAGCGAAGAGAAGCTTCTGCTCTTGAATATGCTAGAGCTGTAGAAACAAAAAGACAACTTGATAACGAGCGATTTAGAAAAGTAGATTTAGATTATAGTAAAAAGTTTGAAAATAATCTAAAAACTGGAATGGATTCTGCGCAAAGAGATCTTGCGTTAGCAATTGAAAACGGTGACGCTGCAGCCCAGGTTGAAGCTAATAAAAAAGTGGCTACTCTTGCATTTGAAAACGCAAGAATGGAATACCAAAAACAGAGCATTGAACAGGAAACTCCTGTTGAACTATCTGATGGAGGTAGATTACCAAGACAGACACCAAGATCATTACCTGAAGCTGATCCTGAAGCTGAAGATTGGGCAAGTAGAAATACATGGTTCGGAAAAGATAGAGCTATGACTTTTACTGCGTTTGAAATTCATAAGGATTTAGTAGATAAAGAAGGCTTTGATCCTAAAGGTGACGAGTATTATGTAGAAATAGACAAAAGGATTAGAGTTGACTTTCCTCATAAATTTGGTAATACTAATGCAACTACGTCTAAACCTGTTCAGTCAGTGGCTTCTGCGAATAGAAGCGTAAAACAAGGACGCAAAATTGTGAGACTCACATCATCACAAGTAGCAATAGCTAAAAAATTAGGTGTGCCACTAGAAGAGTATGCAAAACAATTAAAACTCACGGAAGGAGCATAAGCATATGACAAATGAAGTAGAACAAAAAAAACCTTTACGTGCGGCTAGTATTCGGTCAAAGACTGAAAGACCAAAAGAGTATAAGCCCCCATCATCTTTAGATGCACCACCAGCGCCTGACGGATTTAGGCACAGATGGATAAGAGCAGAGTCAATGGGTTTCAATGATACCAAAAGTATTCACGGTAGATTGAGATCTGGTTATGAGTTAGTGAGAGCTGACGAATATGATTCGGATTCTTACCCTACTGTCTTAGACGGAAAATACGCTGGAGTCATTGGAGTAGGTGGCCTTCTCCTGGCAAGGATACCGGAAGAACTCGCACAAAGCCGTGTTGCCTATCAGCAAAGACAAACTGAAGGACAAAACGAAGCTTTAGAAAACGACTTACTGAAGGATCAGGATAAAAGAATGCCCATGAAGTATGAGCATTCTAGCAAAAACTTCGGTGGTACAAAGAAATAATATTTCTTTCTCCAACGATAACATTAACCGTGACTGGAGATCCGCAAGGATAGGTCACATAAGGAGAAAATAACTATGGCAAATAGAAACACTGTAGGATTTGGTCTTATAGCTCAAGGTACCGTTGGTTCAACTGACGCTGCTGGCGGTCAAGGCAAATACTACATAGACGCTGGGTATGCTGTTGATTTATTCCAAGGTTCTGTAGTACAGAGCAAAGTTGGATATATCAAAACTGCACAAGCGGCTATAACAGACAGCTCTATAGGGATTTTGAACGGCATTTTTTATAATGCATCAACGACTCAAAAACCTACATGGGCGAACTGGTATAATCAACCGATTACACCGGCAGATAGTGAAGACGTTACGGCTTTCGTAATTGACAACCCTCTACAACTGTTTACAGTTTGTGTGGATGGTGCAGTAGCACAATCAGCTTATGGTAAAACATATGGTATGACTGTAACTGCAGCAGGATCAGAAATTTCTGGTCAGTCAAGTTCGAAGCTATTAGTAGCGGGAGTATCGGACACAGCAAATCAATGGCGATTACTAAGATCGGCGGAAGATCCTGAAAATAATGAGAACGCGGCGAATAGAAGCGTTGTTGTTTGTCAGAATCTTAACCAGTACTTAGACAACGCTGTAACATGGCAATAATAGGAGTATAAAAACATGGCAATATCAAGAGCACAACTAGTTAAAGAACTAGAACCAGGTTTGAATGCACTATTCGGGCTTGAATACAAAAAGTATGAAAATCAGCATGCTGAAATTTATACTACGGAATCATCAGACAGAGCTTTCGAAGAGGAAGTAATGTTATCTGGTTTCGCTAACGCAGATGTAAAAGCAGAAGGTCAAGGCGTATCATACGATGATGCACAAGAAACTTATACTGCAAGATACACTATGGAAACGATCGCGCTAGCTTTCGCTATCACAGAAGAAGCAATAGAGGACAACCTTTATGACAGACTTTCTTCTAGATACACAAAAGCACTAGCAAGATCTATGTCTAACGCAAAAGAAGTTAAAGGCGCTAACCCTTTAAATAATGGTCTACCATCAATAACTGGTACATCAACATTTAAATCAGGCGATGCTAAAAACTTGTTTAGTACTATTCACCCAACTATCGCGGGTACAGTATCAAACACTTTAACAACTCAAGCGGACTTAAACGAAACTTCATTAGAACAAGCATTGATTGATATCGCTGCGATGACTGATGAAAGAGGTTTGAGAATAGCTGCAAAAGGAGTTAAAATGATAATTCCTTCTGCGAATCAGTTCAATGCTGAAAGACTTATGAAGTCTCAAGGTAGAACTCAAACAGCTGATAATGACATCAATGCAATCAACAGTATGGGAATGATCCCACAAGGTTACAGAGTTAATAACTTTTTAACTGATGCTGATTCTTGGTACATTACGACAGACGTTCCAAATGGTATGAAGATGTTCTCAAGAACTCCGTTGACTACGTCAATGGAAGGGGACTTCGATACAGGCAATGTTAGATACAAAGCTAGAGAAAGATACGCTTTCGGCGTTTCAGACTTTAGAGGTATCTTCGGCTGCGAAGGTGCGTAATCAGTAAATAATTTTGTGGCGGGACACAATTCCGCCACATTTAAATAGTAGAAAGAAAAACTTATGAAAAAAACTTTAATCAATATCTGGGCCTACGATCACCATGCTAAATTTAATATTGAACATGATGAAGATACAGCTGAAAATGTTGAAAAGGTTATACTTGACAAACTAGGAGAAAAGGGTATAGTTTGGGAATATCTCGGAAATAGTTACCATTCGGGATTAAATAGAATAACTTATGAAGAGGTTATCAATGATACAAGACCTGTACCAACAAAAAAGGTCCTTGGAGTTGAAGTGGCAACAGGAGCATCTGGATAATAACAGATATACTCTTGACATGGTTAGGATAGATGACACGATTAAAAAGGTCATTACTGACATAAAGCTTGAAGAAGCTAGGATTGCTCACTTACAAAACAGCGTAGAAGCTGCTGCTCCACAAGTTTCTGTAGCTACTTAGACAAAAGCTACATCGCGTAAATCGCATTTTTACCGTAGGATCTCTTGCACTCTATTCAAATCTAGTGTACTACTTACTTACTATATAATAAATTAATTGAATGCTGACCTAATATAGTGGACGGCCTAGAGACAGTATTCATAATAACTAGGAGAATATATCATGGCAACAACTCTATTTAGAGGACCCGTACTTCAAGGGAAAATTAATGAAGCAGGTGTAACTGGATTTAATATTGAAAAAAAAGAATCTAGCTATACTGTAGTAAACGGTGATTCAGGAAAAACACTTACATCAAAAACTGATGGTGTTGTTTTTACTTTACCTGCAATCTCAATCGGAAGAGTAATTACATTTGTAAATACTGCACAAGATGGTGTTAACACTTTTACAATTAGTCCTGCCGCAGCAGATGGTGTTTTGTATGCTGGATCTTTGACAGACGCTAAAGATCTTATTAATACAAAAGCTACATCTAAAGTAGGTGACTTTGTTACTATTGCATCTTTAAACTCAACTGACTTTTGGACAGTAGTAGACGCTCAAGGTGTTTGGGCAAAAGAAGTATAATAAATAATTAATGGAGCCCTTCGGGGCTCCTACAAAATTTTAAGGAGAAAAAAATATGTCAATAACATCAAAAGTTAAACAATCAGTAGTACTAACCGCAGATGGACAAGTTCAAGCACTTGTTAATGGATCGGCAGCTGATATTACTAAATGCAATATTATGAGTATTTTTGCACAATCTTCAGCGGCGGATGCAGAAGTAAAAATATATAATGAAATTGGAGATGCTAAAACAGCGTCTGCATTAATTTATCATGGAAAATTTGCAGCAAACGCTAATGAAACTGTTGAATTTAATTTACCAGGTGCGGGAATTTATGCTGATACAGGTTTATATGTAGATGTAACTAATTGTGATTTCTTTTATATTATAGGAACATTTTAAAGGAGTATTAAATGTCTAATACAACTTCAGGTGCTTATCAATTTGATCAGGACTTTTCAATCGATGAAATTATACAAGATGCTTACGAGCGTATTGGTTTAGTTGGAACTGCTGGACACCAACTTAAAACAGCTAGAAGATCTTTAAATATATTATTTCAAGAATGGGGTAATAGAGGTGCTCATTTTTGGGAAGTTGGAAATACTAATATTAATTTAATAGTAGGCTCTTCTACTGATGTAAATGCAACAGACGAAGGTGCTGGAACATATACATTTTATAGAAACTCAACCGATAGTGCAGCGGCAGCAGCAGCTTCACCTCAAGCAACAACTGTGCCAACAACAAATGTTTATGGTATTACTGATATTTTAAATGTTAACTATAGACAAAATTATAATACTACTTCTCAATCAGATACTGGTTTAACTAAAGTTGCAAGAGACGCTTATGCTGCAACAGCAAATAAAGCTTCTGCTGGAACTCCCTCTCAATTCTGGATTCAAAGATTTATTGATAAAGTTACATTAACTGTTTATCCTTTACCTAACTCAACTGCAGCCAGTAATTATTTAAACATTTATTATGTAAAAAGAATTCAAGATGTGGGAGCTTATAGTAATGCAACTGATACACCTTATAGATTTATTCCATGTATGGTTTCAGGATTAGCTTATTATTTATCTATGAAATTTTCACCACAAAGAACACAAGAAATGAAATTGTTATATGAGGATGAATTTGCTAGAGCTTTATCAGAAGATGGTTCACCAGCTAGTACATTTATTACTCCTAAAGCATATTACCCAGGAGTTTAATTATGGCTAGATTTGCAAAAGGAAGTAGAGCACTCTCTATCTCAGATAGATCAGGGGCCGCGTTCCCTTATCGAGAGATGGTAAAAGAATGGACAGGAGCCTTGGTCCATACTTCTGAATTTGAAATTAAACAACCCCAATTAAAACCTCATCCAGTAGGAGCAGATCCACAAGCTTTATTAAATGTAAGGCCTGCAAGAACAGAATTTGCAGTTCAAGATATTTTACCTAATAATCCTTTTACAACTACAGCTTCAAGTACAAATGTTAGTATTTCATTTCCTTCAAATGGTTTAAACGCAGGAACATCTTATGTAAGATTTCAAGCAGTTAAACAAGATGTTGGAGGTGTTGTAATTTCTATACTTGAATTAGCTACAACTCTAAATGAAACACTTACTGCTGTCGATACAACAATTACTTTAACTGATGCAACTGAATTTCCAACAGCTGGATATATTGTTATTGAAAAAGTAAATAGTACATCGGGAGCTTATGAAAATGAAACTATTCAATACACAGGAAAATCAGGAAATGATTTAACAGGATGTACTAGAGGAACAGCAGCACCTTATAGAGGAAATACACCTCCAGCTACAACTGCAGGAACACACGCTACGGCAGCAAAAGTTTATGGATCTTATTTAGCAACAGCTGTTGCAACAACTGTTCAAACAGGTGCACAACCTTCAACAGTAACAGAATACAATTCTTTAACAGTTGCTTTAATTTCTAATGCAACTACAACAGTAACAGGTGGCGGTTTTCAGTGTACAATTGGACCCGTTAATGATAAAGGTTAATTATGGCAGGACTATCACATTACACATATAGTACATTAGTAACAGCTATAAGAGATTATAGTGAAGTTGATGCTAATGTATTTACAGAAACTATTGTTGATGGTTTTATTATGGCCGCTCAACACAGAATTAATTTAGACATCCCTATGGATTCAGATAGATTTGTTGAACAAGGAACAATGGCAGCTGATGTAAATAATATTAGAGTACCGGCAGGAGCTTTATTTGTAAGAGGTGTAGAAGTATTTAATGCATCTAATACTACAGAACAGGGTTTTTGGTTAGAGAGACGTGATCAAACTTTTTTATCTGAATACGTTGGTAGATTAACAGGACCAGAAGGTTCTGCTACAGCTCAAGATGTAACAGGAATCCCTAAATATTACTCTATGTTTGGTGGAGCAACAGGATTAAGTGATACAGACTCAGGTTCCATTTATTTAGCCCCTACACCCGATGTTAATTACAACTTTAGAATATATTATAACAAAATGCCCGTGGGCCTTGGTTCAGGAGCCGATGGTAATTCTACAACGTATATTAGTAATTACTTCCCTCAAGGGCTACTCTATGCTTGTTTACTAGAAGCATTTGCCTTCTTAAAAGGACCAACAGACATGTTGACATTATATGAACAAAAGTATACTAATGAATTACAAAAGTTTGCAGCAATGCAGATTGGTAGAAGAAGAAGAGATGATTACTCAGATGGTACAATAAGAATTGCAATCGAGTCACCACCTCAATAACTAGGAGCAAAAAATTATGGCAATAACATCGGCAATATGTAATTCATTCAAAGTAGAAATTTTAACAGGTACGCACAATTTTACTGCGTCAACGGGCGATACTTTTAATTTAGCTTTGTATACAGATAGTGCAACTTTAAGTAAATCAACAACAGCTTACTCGGATACTAACGAAATTACAAATGCTTCAGGTTCAGCTTATTCTGCAAAAGGAAACGCACTTACAAGTGTGACACCAGTTTTATCAACTGATACAGCGGTATGTGATTTTGCTAATTCTTCATGGAGTTCAGCTTCTTTTACAGCTAGAGGATGTTTAATTTTTAATGACACAGCAGCTGGTGATCCAGCAGTTTGTGCAATAGATTTTGGTGGAAATAAAACTGTAACAAGTGGAACTTTCACAATTGAATTTCCAGCAGCTTCTGCAGGAACAGCTATTATCGGTATAGCATAAGGAGTAGTTCCTTATGGCTAATACTTGGGGACAATCCGGAACAACCTGGGGACAAAATCAATGGGGCGATCAAGCCGATGTTGATGTAATTCTTACAGCCCCTACACAATTATCAACAACACTCGGTACAGTTACACCCTTCAATGAATTAGGTTGGGGCTCTGATACATACGGAACAGAAAACTGGGGCGAGTCAGGTCTTACAGTTTTAATTAATGGAGTAGCAGCAACTTCTGCTGTGGGTGCAATTGCGCCGGCAGATGTAATGGGACTAACTGGACTTTCTGCAACGTCTTCAGTTGGAATAATTAGTGTTGGACTAGGAATTCCATTAACAGGACTTTCAGCAACTTCTGCTGTGGGTGCAATTATTATTGGAGAAGGAATTCCATTAACAGGACTTTCAGTAACATCAAGCGTTGGTGCAATTGCGCCGGCAGATGTAATGGGATTAACAGGACTTTCTGCAACAACTACTGTAGGATCTTTATCATTTGTATCGAGTCCAACATTTACTTTAACAGGTCAAGCTGCAACAACTGCAGTAGGTTCAATTATTGTTGGAGTGGGAATTCCATTAACAGGACTTGCATTAACGACTGCAATAGGTTCTCCAGTTGCTAGAGGAGATTATACAGAATCATTAACAGGACTTTCAGCATTAGGTGCTGTAGGGGGTGTAACTGTTACATCTAATCCAACAGTTCAACCTACTGGATTATCTTTAACTTCTGCAGTGGGAACATTAGCACCAGCTGATGTAATGGGATTAACTGGACTATCTTTAACGTCAACAGTTGGATTAATTTCTCCTGCTGATGTAATGGGCTTGACTGGAGTATCAGCAACTGTTAGTATTGGAAATGTAGCACCTTTAGGATATGGAGATGTTACAGGAACACAAAGTGCTAGTTATAGTGATATAGCTGCTTCTCAAAGTGCAAGTTATAGTAATGTAACTGCAACACAAAGTGCTGGTTATACGGACGTTGATAGTGTATAACGTCATTGACTTTATAAGTAATATCAATTAAAGGTTTATTAGGAGAACAAAATTTATGGCATCAACATACACCAATCTCGGCGTTGAATTAATGGCAACTGGCGAAAACGCTGGTACTTGGGGAACAAAAACTAACGCTAACTTAAACCTTGCAGAACAATTATTAGGTGGATTTACAATTCAAACTTTAAATGCTGATGGTACTGGAGCTAACACTACACCTTTAGAAATTGATGATGGAGCTTTAACAGGTGCCGCTCAAAATAGAGTTATTATTTTAGGAGCCGTATCAGCAGAAACAATTACAGGAAACAAAGTTGTAACTGTACCTCTTCTTACGGAAACTTTTTACATTATTAAAAATAGTACATCAGGTGCTTACACTGTACAATTAAAAGCAGTCTCAGGTAGTGGGGCCACGGTTACGTGGGGTGCTACTGAAAAAGATTATAAGATTGTTTATTTTGATGGTGTTGCAACTAACACAGGTTGTTATGATACAGAAGTAAATGCAACAACTGCTCCAGGTGGGTCAACTACTCAAATTCAATATAATAATGCAGGTGCCTTTGCAGGTGACGCTGATCTAATTTGGACAGCTGGAACAGGATTAACTATTAATTCTCAAAAAGAGCTGAGACTTGGAGATAGTGATGATAGTGCCTATACAGGTATTAAATCTCATGCTACAGTTTCGGGCTCTTACACAGTAACTTTACCCGCAGCAGTAGGGGCTACTTCTACAGCTTTAGTAACAACTGATGGATCTGGAACTCTCGGGTGGACAGCTACATCAACATTTGGTATAACAACAGGAAAAGCTATTGCAATGGCAATGATTTTCGGATAAGAATAAAAAATAGGAAATAAAAAATTATGGCAAATCCCAATATAGTATCAGTAACAAATATTCTAGGTGGTAATTTAGGTTGGAATCTATCCGCTACAGCAACTACTACTTTAGTAACAGTAGATGCAGACAAAATTTTAAAAATAAACAGAATCACAGTTGCCAATGTTGATGGTGCAGCAGCCGCGGACGTTAGTTTATATGTTGACGGTTTAACAACAGCTGGAGCAACAGGACTCTCCGCAACAGGAGCAGGCACAACAGTATACATCGCAAAAACAATATCAGTACCCGCTGACGCAACGTTAGTTTTATCTGATACACCAATTTATTTAATGGAAGGTGACATCCTTAAAGGTGGAGCTAGTGCTTCTGGTGATCTAGACTTATTTATTTCATACGAAGTATTAGACGACGCATAGGAAGGTAATTAGCTATGGCAAATGGCGGAATTATTGGACCGGTTAACACAATCTCAGCAGGGAAATGTAAAGTTACAACTGTAACAGCCACAGGAACACTTACAACACAACCCGGAACTAAAATTGTTCAAGCTTTAACTATTGCTGGTGGTGGGGGAGGTTCTTATAATGGGGGTGGAGGAGGTGCAGGTGGTTATAGAACATCTTGTTCTTTATCCGTTTGCGGAGCAACGGCATATCCAATTACAATAGGGGGTGGAGGTGTTGCTGGAACAAATCCATCGAGAGCTGGTGGTCTAGGAGCAAATTCAATTTTTTCAACAATTACAAGTACAGGGGGTGGTGGAGGTGGTACTGAGGTAGGTAATGGTTTAGCAGGTGGCTCAGGTGGAGGAGCAGGTACTGCAATTTGTACACCAGCTACAACAGGAGGAGCAGGTAATACACCACCAGTAAGTCCACCACAAGGAAATACAGGGGGTAGTGGAACAAATCCAGCTACTTCATCTGGTGGAGGTGGAGCAGGTGCTGTTGGTGGAAATGGAGGATCACCTAATCCTACTGGTACTGCAGGTGCAGGTGGAGCAGGTACAGCTAATTCAATAACAGGATCATCAGTAACTTATGCAGGTGGTGGTGGAGGTGGATCTAATTATCTTGGAACTGGTGGAACAGGTGGATCAGGTGGGGGTGGAAGAGGAGCAGGTCCAACTTCTCCAGCACCAGCTCCAGTAGGAGCATCTCCTGGAACAGATAACACTGGAGGCGGAGGTGGTGGAGGATCAAGTGGTTATATTAGTCCAGTTGGTGTAGGTGGCCCAGGAATAGTTATCGTAAAAGAATTAAACAAAGCAAGTGGAATGTGGTCCATGAACACAGTATATGAACAAGTTAAAAATGATGAATGGGTTTATAATTATGTAGATGTAGATTACATGGTAGTTGCTGGTGGTGGCGGTGGTGGTAAATTATATGGTGGTGGAGGTGGAGCAGGTGGTTTATTAACTTCTTATTGTAATGCCTGTGCAGCAGCATTATTTACACAACATAAAACTTACGAAGTTACCGTTGGAGGTGGGGGTACTGGAACACCAGGTAATGGTACAGGAAATAACGGCTCAAATTCAGTGTTTAGTACAATAACATCAACAGGTGGTGGTGGTGGTGGTTATCATACATCAAGTAATGGACTTTCAGGTGGTTCTGGAGGGGGTGGTGGCTATGATAAATGTGGGGGTTCTGGTACTTGTGGACAAGGAAATGCAGGTGGTAATGGTGCTGGTTGTTTAGCTGAATATGGTGCTGGCGGCGGTGGTGGTGCTGGTGCTGTTGGTGCCGCTGGTTCTGGTTCTGCTGGTGGTAATGGAGGTAATGGTTCAGCTTCTTCAATAACAGGTTCTTCAGTAACTTATGCTGGAGGAGGTGGAGGTTCAATAGATACAGGGGGTAGCTATACTTCTGGTGCTGGTGGAAGTGGTGGTGGAGGAACAGGAGATGGAAACAGCTCTATAACTCCTGGTTCTGTAAACACTGGTGGTGGAGGAGGTGGTTCAAGAGGTGTTAGCACTTCAGGTGCAGGTGGACCAGGAATTGTAATAGTTAGAGCACCAAGTGCTATAACTTTTTCAGTATCGCCCGGAACTAATGCAACGGCTACAACTCCAGGAGGCTGTAAAACAGCAACATTTACTGTAACAGGAACGTTGACAATAGCAGGAAATTAAAATATAAATATAATATTTTTAAGGAGATAAAAATATGGCACATTTCGCAGAACTAAAAGTAAAAACAGATCCAACAGGATTCACATCAGACTCTCATCAAGTTGTTGAAAGAGTAGTTGTAGTAGGAAACGATTGTGTTCCTTCAGACGAACACATTGATGGAGAAACATGGTGTATTAATTTTTTCAAAGGTGGAATCTGGAAACAGACTTCTTACAATAATAATTTCAGAAAACAATATTGTGGTATGGGTATGGTCTATGATCCTGTAAAAAATAAATTTTTAAGTTCACAACCTTATGCTTCATGGGCACTTGATGCAAGTGATGATTGGCAAGCGCCAGTAACTTATCCAACAGATACAACAGATAAATTTATTTCTTGGAACGAAGAAAATTTAAGATGGACTGCAACAGATCATTCAGATCCAGTAAATAATTTTAATTGGGATGCATCAGCGCTAGCTTGGGTATCCGCATAAGGAGAACTAAGATATGGCGAGCCCTTCAAACAGCTCAAATAACGGCGGGATATTAGGAGTAAGTAATAAAACTTCTTTTGGTAAATGTAAAGTTACAACTAAAACCTCATCAGGCGATATCACAACACAACCAGGAACTAGATTTATTAATACTGTAGTTGTGTCTGGGGGTGGTGGATCAGCAAGAATTTGTGCTAGTGGCGGAGGTGGCGCTGGTGGTGTTGTACAATATAATTCTATATCAGTTGGTGGAAACACGGGTTATACAGCAACTATTGGTGGTGGGGGAGCTGGTGGTGTAACTTTTGATAATCCAACAGGTTCAGATGGAACAAATGGTTCAAATACAAGTTTTGTAATAGGGGGTACAACTTATAGTACAACAGGGGGTGGAGCAGCTAATTTTACTCCTAATGTAGGATCTCCAGGTGGATCAGGTGCAGGTGGTACAAACAGAACGGGTGCTTGTAGTGCAGGTTCAGGTATTTGTGGACAAGGTAATCCAGGAGGTGATTCTAAACCAAATCCAGGAGCAGACAATTATGATGCAGGTGGAGGTGGAGGAGGTTCTTGTGGAGCAGGAGTTGCGGGCACTACTGGAGGTGCAGGAGCAGGTGGAGCAGGTCTTAATATTGCACCATTATTTCCAGGAGCAAGTGTTTCATCAGTAGGTGGTGGTGGAGGTGGTGGATCACAAGAATTATCAAGAGGTGCTGCTAATCCAGTTGGTGGTGGTGGATGTGGAGCAGGAATTCCTGGTCAATCAGGATCAGTAGGAACAGCAAACACTGGAGGTGGTGGAGGTGGAGCTGGAGGAGGTGGTACAACTACAAGTTTTGCAGGTGGTTCAGGTGTAATAATTACAAAAGAATTAAACAAAGCAAGTGGTGTGTGGTCAATGCAAAGTCAATTTTCAGCCAAGTCTTCAGGAACATGGCCTAAACCAAATAGTACATTTAATGCAAATTATTTAGTGGTAGCTGGCGGTGGTGGAGCTGGTGGAGGTGGTGGTGGAGGTGGTGGTGGTTATCGTACTACTGGTTACGGACCTGCTCCATTAAGAGGAAGTATTATGCCTTTTTCTAATATTGTTCCAGGAACATCTTATGCTATCACTGTTGGATCGGGTGGAGCTATTGGACCTGGTGGTGCCTGCGGAAGTAATGGATCAAATTCTGTATTTGCAGGTTCAACAACTATTACATCAACAGGTGGTGGTGGTAGTGCAAAAAATGTTAATGGTACAGCAGGAGCTGGCGGATCAGGGGGTGGTGGAGCCGCATATTGTGGAGGAGGTTCAGCAGGTGGAGCAGGAAATACTCCGCCAGTAAGTCCACCTCAAGGTAATGCAGGGGGAAGTCAACCAGGAGCTTCACCAGGTAGTAATTGGTTTGGAGCTGGTGGTGGTGGAGCTACCGCAGTAGGTGTATCAGGATCAGCAGGTTGTGGAGGAAATGGTGGAGCTGGAGCACCTAATGATATTACAGGGTCAGCTGTCTCAGTAGCTGGAGGTGGTGGTGGTGGAATTTTTGTAAGTGGTGGCGGTGGAACCGTAGCAACAGGAGGAGCTGGTGGTGGAGGAAATGGTGGTGGACCCCCAGGAGCAGCACAATCAGGAACAGCTAGCACCGGTGGTGGTGGAGGTGGCGGTGGATTAAATGCTGCTGGAGCTACACCATTAGGGGATGGAGCAGGAGGTTCAGGACTAGTTATCATAAGAGTTCCAGGAGCAATAAGTGTATCAGCGGCACCGGGAACTAATACTATAACAACATTATCGGCGCCAGAAGGTGGTTGTAGAGTTGCGAGATTCACAGTTACAGGAACCTTGACAGTTACATAATTGATCTAGATCAATTCTTTTAATTACCCTTTACAAATATTTTTAAATCATTTATAACATTTTCATAAAGACATATTATGAATCTAACAAATTACTATTGGTATTTTAAATCAGCCATTCCAGAAAATATCTGTGATGACATTTCTAAATACGGAAAACAACTTCAAGAACAAATGGCAGTCACTGGGGGTTATGGTGATAAGAAATTAAATAAAAAACAAGTTATAGATTTAAAAAAGAAAAGAGATTCAGACATTGTTTGGATGAGTGATAGATGGGTTTATAAAGAAATTCAACCTTACATACATCAAGCAAATGCAGCAGCTGGATGGAATTTTAATTGGGATTATTCTGAGTCTTGTCAATTTACAAAATATAAAAAAGGCCAGTATTATGATTGGCATTGCGATAGCTGGGATCAACCTTATCAAAGACAACAGGGAGATCCATCGCACGGAAAAGTTAGAAAATTATCTGTAACTGTAACTCTATCAGATCCAAAAAATTATAAGGGTGGAGAACTAGAATTTGATTTTAGAAACTTGGATCCAGATAAAAAAAGAAACGTTAAAAAATGTACAGAGATACTCCCTAAAGGATCATTGGTTGTATTTCCTTCTTTTGTATGGCATAGAGTATGTCCAGTTAAAAGTGGTGAACGAAACAGTTTAGTTATATGGAATTTAGGGTACCCATTTCAATAAAAATATGAAAAAGAAGAAAAAACCAAAAGCAGTAACTTACCCTACTCAATTAAATAGAGAGGATTATTTTAAATGTCCTATATGGTTTGCAGATGCACCAGAGTTTGAAAAGAAATTAAACGATGCGTCTGATAAATATATTGAAGAATCTAAGAAAACTTTAAAGCCAGCAATCGATAAACGAAACAAAGAGTTCGGTGATAAAGGAGACATAGGTCATGTATTCCATTCTACAACTTTAATTGGAGATCCAGATTTTAGAGATTTACAAAATTACATTGGTGCAACAGCTCATAATCTATTAGGTGAAATGGGTTTTGATATGTCTAACCATCAATTGTTTACTACAGAAATGTGGGTACAAGAATTTGCTAAAAAAGGTGGTGGACACCATACTTTACATACACATTGGAATGGTCACATCTCTGGTTTTTATTTTTTAAAAGCTAGTGAGAAAACATCAATGCCTTTGTTTGAAGATCCAAGAGCAGGAAATGTAATGAACCTATTACCAGAATTAGATAAATCAAAAGTAACTTATGCTAGTTCAGCAATACATTATCAAGTTAAACCAGGTCGAATGATATTCTTTCCATCATATATGCCACATCAATATATTGTTGATATGGGTTATGATCCGTTTAGATTTATACATTGGAACTGCCAAGCAATACCAAAAGGAGTATTAAATGTCGTTCAAGAAAAATAAATACACAGTACTAAAAAATGCTATCTCACCTGAGTTAGCAGAATTTGTTTATCAATATTTTTTAAACAAAAGAAATGTTGCAAGATTTTTATTTGATCAAAAATACCTATCTCCATTTACAGAATATTATGGTGTATGGAATGATGAACAAGTGCCTAACACCTATTCACATTATAGTGATATGGCAATGGAAACTTTATTACAGCAAGTTAAACCTGTAATGGAAAAACACACAGGTATAAAATTATCTGAGACTTATTCTTATGCAAGAATTTATAAAGAAGGAGATGTCCTAGCTCGACACAAAGATAGATACTCTTGTGAGATATCTACTACGTTGAATTTAGGGGGTGAGCCATGGCCCATCTATCTTGATCCAACAGGAAAACAAGGTCAAGCAGGAGTTAAAGTGGACCTTGAACCGGGAGACATGTTAATCTATTCTGGTTGTGATCTAGAGCATTGGCGTGAAGAATTTAAAGGTAAGAACTGTGGTCAAGTATTCTTACATTATAACAAAACTAGTTCTAAAACAGCTAAAGAAAACTACCTTGATAAAAGACCTATGCTAGGCGTACCCGCTTGGTTTAAAGGTGTTAAGTTGACAAAGATTAAAAAATAGCTTACACTGTAAGCTTGCGGGGGGAGGACCCACCACGAAATCCCCTTGCTTTAAATCTATTGAAATCAACAGCAATCTGATATACTACCTAATAAAGGTTTTTTAATATGCTACAAAAATTAGGTTTTTTACCAGGATTCAACAAACAAGTCACATCTACAGGAGCCGAGTCTCAATGGACCGGCGGTGAGAATGTACGGTTCAGATATGGTACGCCAGAGAAAATTGGCGGTTGGACTCAATTAGGTGATAGTAAACTAACGGGAGTTACTAGAGGCTTACATCATTTTGTTAGTAAAGCATCTATTAAGTACGCAGCTATCGGAACTAATAGAATTTTATATATTTATTCAGGGGGAGTGTACTACGATATACATCCCATTAAAACAGACTTCGGAGTTTTGTCAGGCGCCTTTACTTGTAATTTTACAAGTGGTAGTGCTGCAGTAACTATTACTTTCCCAGGAGGATCTTATACTACAGCAGGAATGTCACAAGGTGATATTTTATTGATGACTGATTTTACTGGTGGAGCAGGTACAGGATTTTCAGCAACAGATTTTGATGATAAAAAATTTATGATTGCTTCAGTCGATAGTACAACTCAAGTTACAATCACAATGCCAAGTAATTCTACAGCGAGTACAACAGGAACATTTAAAGTCCAGTGGTATTACCCAGTGGGACCAGCAGAACAATTAGGAGATTTTGGTTGGGGTATATCTTTATTTGGTGGAAATATTTTAGGAGCATTAACAACTACATTAAATGGTAGTTTAAGTGATAACGCTTTTGGAACAGGAGGAAGTGGAACAACTATTACATTAGCGAGTGTTACCGGCCTTCCAAGTACAGGTACAAATTATATTCAAGTGGGTACTGAAGAAATATCTTACACAGGAGTTACAGCAAGTACTATAACTGGAATTACTAGAGCGGTAAGAGGATCAACAAGAGCAGCACATAGCACCGGCGCTACAGTTACTAATACTTCATCTTACACAGGATGGGGATCACCGGCCGCTAACACCGATTCTGTATCAGACCCCGGTCAATGGTCCTTGGACAATTTAGGCCAAACTTTAATTGCTTTAATTGTTAATGGGGAATGTTTCGAATGGGATTCAAACGCAGTTAATGCAACAGATAATAGAGCAACAATTATTGCAGGTGCACCGACAGCATCAAGGGACATGTTAGTATCAACACCGGATAGACACTTAGTATTTTTTGGAACAGAGACTACGATTGGGGATCCTACAACCCAAGATGGTATGTTTATAAGATTCTCTTCTCAAGAAAATATTAATGACTACACTCCAACAGCAATCAATAGTGCTGGTACACAGAGATTGGCCGCCGGATCACGGATCGTGGGTGCTAAACTTGGTAGAAATGCAATCTATGTTTGGTCGGACACGTCTTTATTTACAATGAGATTTGTTGGAACTCCATTCACATTTGCTTACGAACAAGTTGGAACTAACTGTGGGTTAATGGGTAAAAATGCAGCGGTTGAAGTAGATGGTACGGCTTACTGGATGTCTGATAATGGTTTCTTTAGATACACCGGTCGATTAGAATCTATGGATTGTTTGGTCGAAGATTATGTTTATGATGATCTTAATACAACTTCTAATGAATTAGTATATTGTGGAATCAATAACTTGTTTGGTGAGATTACTTGGTTCTATCCAACGTCTACATCAAATACAAATAACAGATCTGTTACATATAGTTATTTAGATTCAACAAGAGAAAGACCTATTTGGTTTACTAATGCTAGTACTCTTTATCAAAGAAGTACCTGGGCAGATTCTGCAGTTTTTGGTTTACCTCATGCAAGTAAATATAATGCTAGTGATGATGCGTCTTTCGATGTTGTAGGAAATACAGATGGAATTACAATTTATTTTGAACACGAGACTGGAGTTAATCAACAGGAAGCCGGAGTAGTAGCAGCTGCGATTCCAGCAAGTATTACTTCAGGGGATTATGATATTACACAAAAAGTGGTTCAGGGATCAGCAACTAATATGGCTGACCTTAGAGGTGACGGTGAAAGTATAATGAGAGTGAGTAGAATTATTCCTGACTTTGTTTCTCAAACAGGAAATGCTATTATTCAATTAGATCTTAGAAATTATCCAAATGATGCAGCAGCGAGTTCACCTTTAGGTCCTTTCACTGTAACAAGCAGTACTAAAAAAGTTGACACTCGAGCAAGAGCAAGAGCAGTTGCACTTACTATTTCTAATACAGCAGTAGATAGCAGTTGGAAATTAGGAACTTTTAGATTAGATATACAATCAGGAGGAAGAAGATAATGTCGATTTTAAAATTATTGAGAGATAGACAGATGTATAAGTACGGACAAAGAGTTGGATTCCGTGGCGGCGGAATGGATATGGGTAATGCATCTAACCAAGCACAAAGTGCCAATATGGGAGGAGGCAGTAGTAATAATAACACAGGCGGAGGTAATGATAATAAAGTAGATCCAGGTTTTCAAAATGCATTAAGAACACAATCAATAAGAAATGATATAATTGAAAATCAAAATAATACGGACTATGGTCAATTTTTCGGTAGTAGAGTTCCTACTTTTTCACCTCCTAATTTTGGTCAACAAGTGGGTAATGTATTTGGAGGGATAGGAAATTATATTAAAGGTGGCGGGTTAATTGGTATGGGTATTAGAGGACTTGGCAGTTTGTTTGATAAAGTAACTGGACCTAAAGCTACTGAATATGGTAATTTAGATGTACCAGGATATAATATGTTAAACATTGCAGGACCAAAAAGTTATGACTTTGGACCGGAAGGTCAGGGTGGTGGTGATAACCAAGGGATAATGGCTGCATACAATCCTTACACTTTACCTGTAGAAGAAGAAGTTCCGGTATCACAAGAAGAAGAAGATTTTACACAAAGATTTAGAGTAGCTAATAAATTTAGACAAGATAAGCAAGGTCAGTTAGACCCAGCAATTTTAGAAATGATAAGTAAATTATATACATAATGGCAAAAATTGTACAAACATTAACAAGAGCTAGTGAAGAATACCAAGCAGATACAGCGCAGTCTTTGGTTAGAGATTTAGATGCCGTTCTGGAAAAATTAAACACAACGTTTCAAGAAGAATTAAAACAGGAGATAGAAGCTAAGAACTTCTTTTTAAATTAATGGCAGTAGTCAATCAATATAAATTTTATGGAGTAGATAATAGTACGAGTGGGTTAGCATTAACTATGTTTGGTGCCGGTAATCCTTTAGTAAGTGAAACCTATGTTATTAAATCTATTAAAGTTACATCAGCGGCTACACCAGCAGTTACTGTTATGAACAATGCTATCACAACTATTAAAGTTGTAGCACTTACGGCTAATACAACAATGGAATTATTAACTCAACCACTAATAGTAGAAGGTGGAAACACTTTAACAGTTCAGTCAAGTAATACTGACTCATTTGATGTAGCCATTAGTTACTTAAACATTAAAAAGGAAATCACTACATAATGCAAATACTAACACCCAAAGAAATTATAACGACACTTTCTAATAACAAGACAGGTGAAGTCTATGAGAATGAAGAGGCTTTAAAGGCAGCTAATATAGCAGAAGAGGACATCAGAAGAGACGTCAAGATTATAATGCCAGCTCTTGATTTGTTGTCGGAAACAAAGTAAAGTAGTAAATTCAGGAAAAATATATGTTTGAAAATCAAATAACACAATCCATAGACGCAGGAGCACCCGATATTACTTATTCAGGTAATGAAGGTCCTAAATCTCCACAACAAGAACAGATGATGGAACAACAGATGATGGAGCAGGAGCAGCAAATGATGGCCCCTGTAGATTATTCTAGTAAGGAATTTAAAATAAAATTAATTGAAAAACTAATGGCGGACGAGGGATTAGATTATGGAGCTGCCTCTGCAAAAGCAGATTGGATAATAGCAAAGAACACAAGAAAAGGTGCTGCCTTTGGTGGAATCATGGGTCTTGATGGAAGAAAACAATATGGTTGGGGAAGTAAAATAAAAGATAGAATTAGAAAATTAATACCAAATGAAGTAGCAAAGGTTGCAGAAGTTGCAGCACCGTTTGTTGCACCGTTTAATCCATTAGCTGCAGGTTTAATGTCGGGTATAGGTGGTTTTGATAGAACAGGTAAAATAGGTTCATCAATTAAATCAGGGTTAATGAATTATGGTATGGGTCAATTAGCTAGAGGTATTGGTGGTGGTATGGATAATTTACAATCAGGATTTAATCCTGCAGGTGGATTTGGTGACGCGACAACATTTGGAAAAGGTTTCTTAAGTAACCCAATGCAAGGTAAAGGGGGGTTAAGTGGATTTTTATCTAAAACGCCAGCAGATAGTGGTGTAAGTAGAAATGTTTATCAGCAATTGGGTGGAGGAGCTGACATGGCTCAAGTAGCTACAAAACCGGGTTTTGTAGAAAGCATTGGAAATAAAATTTCAAGTTTAATTCCTGAAAGCACACTAGGTAAAATAGCTTTAGGTGGGGGTGCCGTGGCTCTTGGAACAGCATTATTGGGTATGGGTCCACAAGAAGTAGAGTCAGCTATCATGAGCCGTGGTGAAGGGTTAGATATCGCAGGTATTAGAGCAGAAGTAACAGAAGCATTTAAAGATCAAACAGGTGAAAAATTATTAGCACTTAGAAGTAAGTATCCTTTCCTTGGAACACAAGACTCTAAGAACACAGCGATCATGGCTCAAGGTGGAAGAATTGGTTATGGATTAGGTAGTTTAGTTAAAGGATCTGCGGGAGTATTTCAACCAACATCAGCTTCAATGAGTGCGGGAGATGCACCTTCATTTGAAGGGGGTAGCGGTATGGGAGGAATGATTGCTGACCTTATTAGAAAAAATCCACAAATGTTTAGTAGTTCACAAAATACTTCTTCAGGTAATCAAGGTTTTGTTAATCAAGGTAATCAAGGTAATCAAGGTTTTAATGGAATGTTTTCTAAATTTTTTACTAATCCTAAAATGTATAATCAATATTTAAGAAACAAAGAAGATTTTATAGATGAGAATTTAAATGAAATAGATGATAGA
>Ga0208768_1000663_pt1 | contig 21648 bp, 15 predicted proteins | sample AntAceMetag02UK1_FD_184760 | JGI IMG/M metagenome (GOLD analysis project Ga0208768, IMG submission 184760) | Saline lake microbial communities from Ace Lake, Antarctica - Antarctic Ace Lake Metagenome 02UK1 (SPAdes) (version 2) | ecosystem: Environmental > Aquatic > Non-marine Saline and...
GTTCGTCTGAACATTCAACTGAAACATTCGCAGGGAACTCACTCCATGTTGGTGAAGTTGTATCTACCACAGTAATAGTAGTAGAAGCCATGCTTACGTTTTCACAGTAATCAGTAGCAGTCCAAGTACGAACGATGATGAATGATTGATCACAATCATCTCCATCTTCCATTACTTCTTCGCTGTAGTCAATAGTCACTTCCAACGCACAGTTGTCAGTAGCAGAAACATCACCAGCTTCAAAGTAATTTCCATTCTCCATTATGCTAACATCAGAACACTCTAAAGTTTCGTCCATAGGAACGTTTACCAACTCAGGCGCTATTGTATCAGTGATTGAAATATATTGTTCTGTAGTAGCAGTGTTTCCACATTCGTCAGTAGCCTCATATACGCGGTAGAGGACTCCCATACAACCTCCTGACTGAAGAACTTCAGTAATGATTTCTACTGTTGCAGAACCACAGTTGTCAGATGCTGTAAGTGTGTATGCGTCTACTTCTTCACAAGAAAGAGAAATGTAGATAACATAATCATTGAAAGTAGGAGCAGTAGTATCTTGAACAGAAATTACTTGCTCGAATCCGTTCTCGTTACCACACTCATCCATTGCGTACCAAGTACGAATGATTGTATAGTTACTAGCACAGTCACCTTCGGTGATTTCTTCGTTATAAGAGAACTCAATGTTCTCAAGAGCTGAACAGTTGTCAGAAACAGTTACTTCAGGAGCAACAGGAACTGCATCACATTCAACAGTGATTTCAGCTTCTGGAAGACCATCGAACATTGGAGCTTCTTCATCAATAACAGTTACAGTCCAATCCATGTCTGTGCGGTTACCGCAAATATCAAAAGCAGCCCAGCTGTAAACAACTTGGTACTCATTTGCGCAATCGCCAGCGTTTGTTTCTTCGCCTAAGTACTCAACAATAACCTCACCTGTGCAGTTGTCTTCAGCAGAAACTTCAGGAATTGCAACTGGGAAATCTTGACAGTTAACAGTAACATCCATTGGGAAGTTAATAAACTCAGGAGCGATTTCATCCAATACAGTGATCACTTGAGATTCAAGTGCCGCATTACCACAAGCGTCAACCGCGCGGTAGAGGTAAGTGAACTCAGTGTTGTGAACACAATCAGCTTCGTTGTTAGGTTCACAAGAAGCATCAACGTTTACGTCACCATGACCTTCAACAGCAACACCGTCAACGAAACCGCTGTAAGTGAACCATCCTGAAAGACCAAAATCACAATTCTTGTTGTTTGCGCCTTCTCCAAGTTGGAAACCGAAGTAGAAGTTATCTGGCATGTGGTTGAGGTAAAGAATATCACCATCAAGGTCGCCAGCTCCCGTAAGAGTAGAGAAACCATCTACAAGCTCCCAGTACATCCATGACTCAAAAATGTCTGGTTGTGCACATCCTAGATCATCCTTGTAAGAACGCTCAAGATCTGACCAAGAAGCCCAATCAGCCATGTTCTGGAACCATAGGTCCATTACGAAGATCTCAGATGGGTTGTTGTCATTGATACATGTTCCATACATGTGAGCAGTTCCATCAGCAAACTGATCGAATTTACCACCTTCTGCATCGAAATGGAAGTTAGGAGTAGCTGAGAATCCATCCCACATGAGGGTTGGTAACCACAGTGCCCAGTCATCTCCTGTTCCAAACGCAGTGCTCAAGTCGCAAGATGCAACCAACTCACCGTTGTTTGATTCGAAGATGACAACTTCAGCTTCAGCGCCTGAACAATCGTCAAATGCAGTCAACATTTCCGGTGCTGGAACTTCTTCCAAACAAGAAACGAATACTTCACTTTCGAAATCAGAAATTACTGGAGCTGTTAAATCAGAAACAGTCACAGTAAAGGTCTGAGAAGTTGCGTTCCCACAAAAATCAGAAACGACGATTGTTTTAGTACAAACCGCAACAACCGGACAGTCAAGTCCTTCAGTTACAATTGAAAATACATTCTCAAAAAATACCTCACCGCAATCTTCAGCAGTAGGGTAAGCTATAGTTTCGTCAAGGTATTCAAGTACTTCGTCTATGGTTTGACCCTCAGAGCACTCAATAGAAATGTCGGTTGGAAAGAATGTGAAAATTGGAGCCTCTTCATCAACTATAGTAATAGTCTGAGTGCACATCTCAGTTGTAACGCCATCAGTAGCGATCCAAGTACGCGCAATCACCTGCGGACAGCTGTCGTCTGAAACAACGTTATCCATAAAAGTGATTTCCAAGTTTCCAACACACTCATTCGCGTCAACTGCAGGTAGTCCACCTTCCATTTCTGGATTGATGTCTGTACCACAAGCTACGAGAATGTCAGCAGGACAGGTAATTTCGATTACTGGATCACATGTAACGATGTCTCCAGCTGTATAGTTAAAAAGGTTAACCATCAACTCGAAAGAACCTTCAGTCCAGTCTGCGTTTCCAAAGAAAGGAAGTGTCAATCCTCCAAAAACAGCATGTCCGTCGCCAAAAGGCATCTCAGCAAGACAAACGTTCGCTGGAATTCCAGTTTCGTTCATAATTGCAGACATTCCAGCTGGACAGATCAAAGCATGTCCGAAGTAATCTCCAACATACGATGTTGGCAACCCATCAAATAGTGGGTGTGCTGCGTCAGAAGCCTCTGCATTTTCAAAAAGCTCGTTTGCGATTAATTCAACGCCACCAAATCCAAATGACATTCCGTCACCTTCATTGGGAGCAGCATTCAAAAGTAAATTTCCTCCTGCGCTTACCCATGCTTCAATAGCTGGCAAGTTTGCATCAAGGAAAGTTTCAACTTCGTCTGCTCCACTGTCTCCACCATCAATGTAGATGAATGCGTGGTTAGCAAGTAAGTCAGTTACATCAAGTGACTCAACGCGTAAATCAGACCAGTTTCCTGCTCCAAAGACTTCGTCAAGTGCGTCAATGTTGTATTGTGCGTCAGAACCATCCCAAAGGTTTTGGTTAGAACGAACAAATGCTGTTTGAGCTGTCAGTACGGTGACACTCAAAAAAACAAGAGCGAATGTCAAAAGGAATGCCATTGCGTTTAGCGCATATCCTTTCCAACATCGCTTCGTGTTGCATGCTACATAAGTAGAATGTTTCATGGTACAAGTGTTAGTTAAATAAATAGTTAAATGAGAAATATTAAAATAGTAAGCAGACAAGCTCTATTTATGTAGAAATTCAGATAGGATTCGGGATGCGTAGTCCCGTTGTTTTCATTGCAAAGATACTTGATTCTCGATGAACGACCATAATTCATCGATAAAAAACTTTAATTCGTCGATGGTTTAATGATTTGTTTCGTTGAAGCTTTCTGTGAAATTCTTATCTTGGTCAGATGTACAAAGCACGTGTAAAAACCCCTGTAGTCCCCGTCAGAAAGGAAGCTCAGGATTCATCTGAACAGATCACTCAATTCCTTTATGGCGAATTACTCACCGTTATTGAGGAAGAAAAACAATGGAGGAAATGTGTGTCAGATATCGATGAATATGCTGGTTGGTTAGACCAAAAGATGATATATAGGGTCGAAGAGCATAGTGAAAAACGTCAGTTTTTGACTGTTTCAGCCGCAGAATGGATAGAAATAAACGGTCAACGCAAATTGATCCCTGCTGGTTCATATTTATCAGACCAAGAAATGGGAACCTTGAAGTCTGTAGATCGTTCTCCATTTGAACATGCCTCGTTGTTTCTTGGAGCACCCTATTTATGGGGAGGAAAGACCATCATGGGGATAGATTGCTCAGGACTCACGCAAGTGGCTTTCGCTATGGCAAATAACAAACTTCCTAGAGATGCTTACCAACAAGCAGAAATAGGGGAGACGGTCTCTTTTGTTGACGAAGCACAAACCAATGATTTAGCTTATTTCGACAATGCCGAAGGGAAGATTATTCACGTGGGCATCATCAGACGCAATGGGAAAGACCTCGAAATCATCCACGCAAACGGTGAAGTGCGCATTGATCAATTAGATCACCAGGGAATATTCAAGAAAGAAACAGGGAAGTATTCACATCAACTCAGAATTATTAAGCGGGTTAAGTAGATCTGCCTGCGCTGTGCTTCGGTAGATAATTCCTTCTCGTGACAATAAATTGAATTCTACAGCATCTGACACGGACAGAAGTCAGTACGCCCTGTTTTCAGGAGGGTGACTGTAGCCACGAATCTAATTCGTGGGTTGAAACCGCCCCCAGAAATACCAAACATCAAAATGTGAGTTATTCATAGCCAGCGTATTCTTCGCGAAGCATTCCTTTATGTAGCTTCAACGCAAATTCTCACGCATGCATCTCGAACTAGTTGATTGGGCCATTATTGGCGGATTCTTTATTGTATCCTTATTAATAGGTATCTACGCTTCGCGAAAAGCAGGGAAGAGTTCTGCTGAATTTTTCCTCTCAGGAAGAAACATGCCGTGGTGGCTGCTAGGTGTGTCAATGGTGGCAACAACCTTTTCAGCAGATACGCCAAACTTCGTGGCAGACATTGTTCGAACCAAAGGTGTAGCTTCAAACTGGATGTGGTGGGCATTCCTATTAACAGGCATGCTTACTGTGTTTGTTTACGCCCGCTTGTGGAGAAGATCTGGCGTGGCAACCGATATTGAATTTTATGAATTGCGCTACAGCGGAAAAGAAGCTGCCTTTCTACGCGGTTTCCGTGCGTTGTATTTAGGTGTGTTCTTTAACGTGGTTATTATGGCCACTGTCTGCCTCGCGGCTACAAAAATTGCTAGTATCCTTTTGGGGATTCCACCCTGGCAAACGCTTCTTTTTGCCTCTGTTGTGACGGTGTTTTATAGCGCTCTTGGCGGACTAAGAGGTGTGATCTTAACTGATTTTGTGCAGTTTATTCTGGCGATGGTGGGTTCCATTGGAGCAGCAATCGTTATTGTGAACCTGCCGCAAGTAGGCGGATTGGAAAAGCTGATGGCTGCGCCTGAGCTGGTAGGGAAGCTTGACCTCATTCCTTCTATTGAAGACAAAGACTTATTTTTAACACTCTTCGTAATTCCTCTTGCAGTGCAGTGGTGGAGTGTGTGGTACCCTGGTTCAGAGCCCGGTGGTGGCGGTTATGTAGCACAACGAATGCTGAGTGCGAAGGACGAAAAGAATGCCTTGGGAGCAACCTTGCTGTTCAATATCACCCACTTTGCAATTCGTCCGTGGCCATGGATTTTGATCGCCCTTGCTTCATTGGTGGTCTATCCTGAGTTGGATGACATCATGGCGGCCTTCCCCGGAAATACTGCAGCAAGAGGACATGATTTGGCCTATCCAGCCATGCTTTCATTTCTACCAGCGGGCCTACTCGGATTGGTAGTGGCTTCCTTAATTGCTGCTTTTATGAGCACCATTTCAACCCACCTCAATTGGGGAGCGAGTTACATTGTGAATGATTTCTATGGGAGATTTGTGAATCAAAAAGCAACTGAGAAGGCAAAGGTTAATGTGGGACGAATTGCTACAGTTGTGTTAATGTTGTTCGCTGCGCTGACTTCATACCTCATTGAAAATGCCAGTGACGGATTTCAAGCCTTGTTACAAATTGGTGCTGGAACAGGATTGATCTTTATCCTTCGCTGGTTCTGGTGGCGCATTAACGCTTGGACAGAAATTGCTGGAATGGTGATTTCGTTCCTATATGCCATGGCAATTCTCCTTCTTCGTCCTGAATTACTAGACGGAGAAAAATGGATGTTGGGTTCATTGGAACTCACAGATAGCGTTCTCTTGGTTGGAGGGGTAGTGATCACAACCGTAGGCTGGTTCATCACCATGTTTGCTACCCGTCCAACAGCAACTGAAACACTTCGAACGTTTTACATGCAAGTGAAGCCAGCCGGTAAGGGGTGGAAAAAAATCCTAGGCAATGACATTCCCGCTCCAGAAGGCAAGCTGCCGAACCAAATTCTATCAATGCTATTGGGCACCATTATGGTCTACAGTGCATTGTTCGCAATAGGGAAGTTGCTCTACGGTGAATCAACAACGTCCATTATTCTATTCGGAATTACAGCCGTTTGTGGTGTAATACTGTGGCTTATCTGGCGAAAAAAGAGTTAAGCTTCTGCAAAGAACTGCTTATTCTCTCTGACCATTTTGCGAAGAAGTGGACTGCATCTGTAACGGTCTTCTAAGTATTCTGCGTGCAATTGATCTAAGGTTTCTACGCAATGGCCAAGCCCTTTTTCATTGGCCCAGCGCAACAATCCCTTTGGGTAATTTACGCCTTTGGTCATGGCTAAGTCAATGTCTTCAGCAGACGCGATTTTTAGGTAGCATGCATCAGCCGCTTCATTAATCAACATGACCAAAATGCGCCAAACAAGTTCTTCGCCCAAGGCCTTGTCTTTTGTTGGCTCTGGAGCAACAGCCCCTTCAGCGTAATCATAGTAGCCTCTTCCGCTTTTGCGTCCGTACCAACCTGCTTCTGAATGTCTTTTTTGTGTGAACGAAGGCTTGTAACGCGGGTCGAAGTAAAAGGAAGCGAACACACTCTCCGTTACAGCGTAGTTCACGTCGTTTCCAATGAAATCCATTAATTCGAAAGGCCCCATGCGGAAACCGCCAATCTCTTTCATGGCCCAATCAATGGTGGCGAAGTCAGCAAAACCTTCTTCATACATGCGCAACGCTTCGCCATAGAACGGACGAGCAACACGGTTCACGATGAACCCCGGTGTGTCTTTGGCAAGAACAGTTACTTTTTTCCAACTGTCAATTAAGTCCCTTGATTGTGAAAGCACAACGCTGCTCGTTTGAACTGCAGGAATAATTTCAACCAAAGGCATTAATGGCGCCGGATTGAAGAAGTGAATTCCAACAACACGCTCTGCTTTTTCAACAGACGCGGCAATAGAGGCAATGGAAAGCGAAGAAGTATTGGAAGCCAGGATGCAATCTCCCGAGACAATGGATTCCAAGGTCTGGAACACGGCCTTTTTTACATCAATGCGTTCAACAATGGCCTCAATGACCAGTCCGCACGCTGCAAAATCTGTTAAATCTGTAGTGTAGGAGATGCGCGTTTGAATTGACTCTGCAGTTTCCAAAGTGATTTTCCCCTTTTCAACCAAGCGAGCCATTACCTTTTGAAGTTTGGCCTTGCTCTTTTCTAAAGCAGCGTCATTTGTATCAGAAAGCACAACTAAATGTCCACTTTGAGCTGCCACTTGTGCAATTCCAGAGCCCATTGCTCCTGCACCTACTACACCAATTTGCATCATGATTCAGATTTTGTGCGAAGTTGGCAGAAAATTTGCTTCCTTGAAGCAAGAATTGAATGAAACTTGTGTTCAATTCGTGAAACTCTTGTCACAACTCAACAGTACATTAGCTCAAAATCTTCATTATGAGAATGCTTACCTTATTAATAGGTCTTGTTTGCTTCACTTTTTCAGTGAGTGCTGATCCCGGTGATCAGGCAACGGAGATGTGGGATCAACTCCTTCACTCGCATGTTGATGCACAGGGAAATGTTGATTATCCCGCGTTCAAATCAGACCCTAAGTTTGACGAATGCTTGGCGGCTTTTCAAGATCAACATCCAGATGCAAGTTGGAAGAACAGTGAGAAGATGTCATTTTGGATCAATGTCTACAATGCTTTTACCGTAAAGCTGATTGTGAATAATTATCCGCTCAAGTCCATTACTGATCTAGACAATCCTTGGGATCAAACATTCATACTACTCAAAGGGAAACAGTATTCACTGAACCAAATAGAGCATGATATTCTTCGTCCACAATTCAAAGATCCACGTGTTCATTTCGCTGTAAATTGCGCAAGTTACTCTTGTCCCAAACTTTACAACAGCGCTTTTCGTCCTGAAACTTTAGACGCTTCATTGACGAAGTTGGCAGAGGAATTTATAAATGACTCTAAACGAAATAAATTAACTTCTTCGCCGCAGGAAGTATCTCAAATATTTGATTGGTTCAAAGAAGATTTTGATGCGGTAGATGGAGTCATTTCCTTTATTAACAGCTACGCTGAGGTAAAGATTTCGTCAGGTACAACGCTTAAATACATGGAATACAATTGGGAATTGAACGGGAAATAATGAAAAGAGGAAAAAAACTAAAGTCAATCTCATCTATTTTAGGAATGCTGATGTTTATATCTGGATGCGCGCAAGATGAAAACTTCGATGCCATGTTTAACCGTCTAACAGAGGGGGCAGTGGCCGTTGTTCAACCTGAGCAAGCAGCTGCAATGGAAGGTGCACTATTTCTAGATGCCAGAGAACCGCGTGAATTTGAAGTGTCTCACATTGATGGAGCACGTTGCGTTGGGTATGATGATTTCGATATCAATGCCATTTCTGATCTAGACAAATCGAAACCAGTTATAGTTTACTGCTCAGTTGGTTACAGAAGCGAAAAAGTTGGTGAGAAACTGCTTGAAGACGGATTTACAGATGTATACAATCTGTATGGTGGAATTTTTCATTGGGTGAACACAGATCAGCCCGTTGTCTCATCAGAAGGAAAGACGAACGCAGTGCATGCCTACAATAAAAAGTGGGGCAAGTGGCTTGAGAAAGGGGAGAAGGTCTATGAATAAGACTTTTGGGATTGTAGTGATCATGGCTAAAAGGCCTGTCCTGGGAAAAGCAAAAACCAGATTAGCTGCTGCTGTGGGCAGTCAAATGGCATTGGATTTGTATAAAATGATGCTCTCCAAAACGTTCATGGTTGCCGAAGCTTCTGGTAAAAAAGTGCTGGTTTTGGCCACCGGTAAAGGCGATTTAAAGCTGCCATCTTCCTTTCTACTAGAGGAACAGGTTGAGGGAGACTTGGGGGCGAAGATGCAGCATGGATTTCAAACAGCCATGGAACGATTCCCAAATGAACCAATCGTTATGATTGGAACAGATTGTTATGACTTAACCATTGATGAGCTGTCAAATGCGTTTGATGTTTTAACAAAGAATCAACTTGTTTTCGGCCCAAGTGAAGATGGGGGCTACTACTTAATTGGCATGAATGCGCTGCACCCAGAAGTTTTTGAGTCTATGGAGTGGAGCGTTTCTTCTGTAATGTCAGAAACAAAAGTACGCATGCGTCAAACGGGTCTTGCTTGGGACGAAGTGAAGACGTTGAACGACATAGATACCCTTGCGGATTTAAAAACGTCATCTTTGTGGAACGAAGTAAAAACGAACATCAAAGCATAAGCATGAGTACAATGGAAAAGTTGAATGAGACCTTAGCATTTTTAAGGTCCAGAGGAATTGAAGACGTAGAAGTTGGAATTGTGCTTGGAACAGGCTTGGCAAATTTGGCGTCGAAGATTGAAGTGATTAAAGAGTTCAGCTATAACGTCATTCCAAATTTCCCCAGTGCAACAGTTGAGTTTCACTTCGGGAAATTAATCTATGGAATACTCGGAGGGAAAAAAGTGATTGCTCTTCAAGGGCGATACCACTATTACGAAGGATATTCAATGGAGCAAATTATAGCTCCAGTTCGTGTAATGAAATTATTAGGAGCGAAATATATTTTACTTTCAAATGCTGCTGGTGCCGTAAACCTAGATTTTAAGAAGGGTACATTAATGGTCATAGATGATCACATCAATTTGCAACCGGAATCTCCGCTCAGAGGAGTGAACTATGAAGCTCTCGGACCTCGTTTTCCTGACATGAGTGCTCCTTATTCTAAGGCGCTCAATGCGCAGTTAATAAGAATAGCCAAAGAAGAGGGAATCACAATGAATACAGGAGTTTATGCTTCTGTCCAAGGTCCAAATCTTGAAACGCGGGCAGAGTATAGAATGCTGAAAATTATGGGATCTGACGCTGTTGGAATGTCAACCGTTCCAGAGGTAATCGCTTGCAATCACATGGGAATACCTTGCGCCGCAGTGAGTGTATTGACTGATGAATGCGATCCAGATCACCTTGTATCTGTAGACATTCAAGATATTATTGAAACAGCTCGTAAAGCAGAAGTAGGCCTTACAAAACTATTTGAGCGCCTCATTGCTGAATTCTGAATGGTTTATTTCTGAACGGTCTCTGTTTCAACTACTTGGTAAGCAGCACATTTTTCTGTCGTTTTACAACCGCTTGAGCAAAGCGTTGCAATTACTGCGAGGGAGAGTGTAATTCTAATGAGGAGTTTCATAGCACTATATTAGGGAAAGTATTCTTCATTGCGAAGAAAATCTAATTTCCACAAAATATTCCATTACGACTACAAAATTATTGTAAAGTCGCTTCATTTTCTCTGTAAACTCGTAAAAACAGAAAAAATGAAACAGTGTTTAGAGTGCAATGAGCGTTTGTTAGGTAGGAGTGATAAAAAGTTTTGTTCAGACGCCTGCAGAAGTAGTTTTCACAATCAGAAAAAGGATATACTCGCCCCAGATTTGTCTAGATACCAATTGATGGTCAATCATAGGCTCTTGAATTTTCTATTTGCTACGCGAAAAAAGTGGGGCAACTCACTTGCCATCCAGCCTTTGCTAACCCTAGGGTTCAATCCCAATGTATTTACAAGTAGTTATGAGCAAAACGGAAAAGAATACCGCTTCTGCTATGAATATGCTTTTTGTGTCAATGAGGGCGAATTGGAACTCTTAATTTAGCGTCGCTTTTTAGAACTTGTAGAACTGCTTTTTTTCGAAATATGCTTTCGCCCAGTTTTCTTCTTCTTTTCGTGGAATGATCCTTGGAAAGTTGGATCTGCTCTTCGTTTTTGCTTGTCAATCTCACGCGCTTGATCTTGCTTTTCACCTCTTCCTGTGCCCTCAAGCTCAACCAACCCGCTAGGAAAGGGGAGTTCTGGAACTTTCATTAGAATGATGTCCTCAATTCGTCCGAGATGAAACTTTTCAGATTCGTCAACAAACGTAATGGCCTTACCAGCTTTGAAGGCGCGGCCGGTCCTTCCAATTCTGTGAACGTAATCTAAGTAGTCTCGTGGTACAGAAAAGTTTACAACGTGGCTTACTTCAGGAATATCTATTCCGCGCGCTGAAACATCTGTTGAAACAAGAATTCTAACATCACCTTTGCCGAAATCGTCCATGGCATTGATCCGAGAATTCTGCCCTTTGTTCGAGTGAATCACACGCACTTCACCCAGTTCCAAGCGTTCCAAATAACGACCAATGTTCTCAGCATAAGTCTTCGTGTGCGCAAAAACAATCACACGGTTCAGTTCGTCAGACCGCTCAAGTAAATAGATTAGCAGGTTTAACTTCGTTTTGAAGTTAGGTACCTTATAATATACTTGATCTACTGTGTCTACAGGAGTAGATTCTGGCGTCACTTCAATGCGCAAAGGCCATAACAAGAACTCCTCACTCAAAGATTCCACTCTGTGCGGAAAAGTAGCAGAGAAAAGTAAATTTTGTCTTTTAGAAGGAATAACTTCAAAAAGATCGCGCAGCTGAGGCATGAAACCCATGTCCATCATTCGGTCAGCTTCGTCTAACACCAAATGCTTCACATTCTTCAATACCAATGCCCCCCGCGAGTAAATTTCTAGCAGTCTACCAGGTGTTGCAACAAGGAGGTCAATTCCTTTGGAAACCTCTTCAATTTGAGTTTTCGGCCCAATACCTCCATACACACCATAACAGCGTAAGTCAGTATACTTAGCAAACATTTTTGCATGCTTTAATACTTGAATCACAAGCTCTTTAGTGGGGACTAGAATCAAACAGCGCGGACTATTCCCCTGCGCATATTTTAATTGTAGTAGAATAGGCAGCAAGTATGCAGCCGTCTTACCTGTTCCTGTTTGGGCAATGCCTATTACATCCTGTCCAGAACGTAAAGGTGGAATGGCCTTTTCTTGAATGGCGGTAGGCGTTGTTATTCCAGCATCTTCCAATGCGTTAATAAACTGCCTTGTTATTTTTAAATCTTCGAAAGTCACAATGCAAATGTACCATTTTGGAATGTCGTATTTTAGCAATTCACAATTAGCCATGTTGACAGAACAAATTGATATTCACAACTTCGACGAGATTCGCCCTTTTAACTCTGAGGAAGTACCTGAAGTAATCGAAAGAATGCTGAAGGAGCCCGCCCTGTATGAAATGATGCGTTTTGTCTATCCTGATTTAGGAGACAATGATATCCAAGAAATGATGCGCGAAGTTGGTACCACTGAAGAATTTCAAACTGAAATAAGCGGTCCAGCTTTCAAAGTAATTGCGCAAACAACCACAAACGGACTCACTTTTTCGAACATTGACAACATCAAACGTGACGAAGCCTACCTCTTCTTAAGTAACCACCGAGATATTATTTTAGACAGTGCGCTCCTCAATGTGAGTTTACTTGAAATGGACTTTCCAACCACCCAAATTGCCATTGGGGATAACTTGCTTCAGCACAATTTGATCAGAGACATTGTGCGCGTGAACAAAAGCTTTATAGTCAATCGGAACTTCAACCCAAAGGAGATGTTGCTGTATAGTAAGCGACTGAGTAATTACATTCGCCATACCATCTGTGAGCAAGAGACCTCCGTTTGGATTGCCCACAAAGAGGGCCGTTCGAAAGATGGTGATGATCGAACTGCCAATGGTCTATTGAAAATGCTAAGCAGTTCTGATCAAAGTATCTCTGAATCTTTGAAGAAACTCAACATTGTTCCAATGGTGGTCTCTTATGAGTATGACCCTTGTGATGTTTTCAAGGCGAATGAATTACTAGCAACGAGAGACGGCGGCGTTTATGAAAAGAAGAAAGGGGAAGATTACCATTCAATGTTAAAAGGGCTTACAGGACATAAAGGGCGTATTAATATTGCTGTTGGTTCAAAACTTGAAAGTGTGTTGGATGAGCTGCCCCAAGACAAGCCTAGAAATGAACAAATTAGAATGCTTAGCGCCCAGATTGACAGGCGAATGCATGAGATGTACAAGCTTTGGCCTACCAATTACATTGCGTATGATTTATTGAATGGTACACGTGAGTATTCAGCACATTATTCAGCTATCCAAAAAATTGCGTTCAGAAACTACATTCGAGGAAAGACAATTCAACTTTTGCTGGCGCGAAAAGGAATTCTAAAACGTGAAGGATTCATGAAACAGGCAAGAGAAGTGTTGCTGCACATGTATGCCAATCCCGTTATTAACTTTCGGAAAACGGAAGAGTAGGGGCTGACCGATTTCCTCCCGTTGAACAATTGTCCGCTCGTCCATCGCGAAGCGGTAGAAATCAACCTAATGTATCCGAGACATAACAATTGCCGCAGAGATAGCGGCATTTAAAGATTCAGCTTTGCCCTTTCCCGGGATGTGCAAGAACTTCTGAATAAGGGGCTGAATGTCTTCACGTAAGCCGTGGCTTTCGCTTCCTAGAACATAAATACCCTCTGAAATTTCCGTGGTAAACAGGTTTTCGCCCTGCAAGTCTAATCCATAAACGGTATGCGATGCCTTGCTTATAAATGCGGTTAAATCTGTGTAGTACGTAGGCAAGTGGAAAACAGACCCCATGGAGGCTTGAACCACTTTCGGATTGAAGCAATCAACGGTATCAGGAGAGCAAATAATTCCTTTCAAACCAAACCAATCAGCTGTTCGAATGATGGTACCCAAGTTTCCGGGGTCGCGAATTCCGTCAAGAACGAGCACAACAGACTCATCCTGCATGGTTAAGGCGCTGGCTTCATTCAAATACCATTCAGGAAATTTTACCACAGCCAAAATTCCAGGGGCTGTGCTTAAGGTCGAAAGGGTTTTCATTTCAAGAATCGAAGTTGTGAATGTTTCGATCTCAAATTCACTACTTTCGTAGCCATCTTGTTTGACAAGAAGTTCTATGTCCAATCCACTCTTAATGGCCTCTTGGACAGATTTTTGTCCCTCAACGATGAAACGACGATTTTCCATCCTGAATTTCTTCAAGTGGAGCGATTTTATCCGTTTGAGTTGATTTTTACTTAACATGGTTTGCAGGGTGTGCAAGATAAAGCGAAATTTCGGCCATTGATGCGAAGTTCTTTAAATAAGCTTTCCGCTTTACTGCTCTTGATTGCAGTTTCTGCTTGTAACCCTACCAAGAGGTTGCAGGAGAGCGAAGCTTTGCTCATGAAACAGGAAGTTGTAGTAGTTGACCGGCAGAACAATTTTGACCTGAGCGAAGATGAAATGTCTTCCGTGTTAAAGCAACGGCCCAATCGCAAGGTGGGGTTTTTTCGTTTCCACCTCGGGGTATACAACCTTGTCAACCCCGAAAGAGAGAAGCTAGCCCACGGCCGAAAGTTGGAAAGAAAACAGAAAAAAATACAGCGGAAGATTAACAAAAGCAAAGTACTAACCGCCAAAGAACGCAAAGCCATTCTCAGTGACACGCTCACTTGGAGAGATTGGTTAACAGACGCTGTTGGCGAGGCTCCCGTTGTGTTCGATTCAACAAGAGCTGAAAAATCGCGCACACAGCTTTCGATTCTTTTAAGTAAGAATGGCTATTTTCAGAATGAGGTAAATTATTCGGTGAAGTACAATCGGAGTTTTCGCCGTGCAAAGAAATTGACCTTTACGGTTAACCCAAAAAGCCCCTATGTAATAGATTCAGTCCATTTTTTGGTCAATGACCAGGGGATCAAACGAAGAGTTGATTTTCTTGAGGTCACCTCAGGAGTCAAAAAGGGAATGAACTTTAAAGTAGACGAGCTGGATAACGAGCGTGAACGCATTGCTGAATACTTAAACAACCGCGGATATTATTCATTCACGAAAGACTACATCACATTCAAGGCTGATAGCACAATTGGAGACCGAAAGGTAGATATAGACATGGTTATTCGCAGGCCACAAGTGGCCGTTGCAGGAACAGATTCTATTGTGAAAATTGACCACAAGCGTTATTTCATGGGAGATATTTATTTCCACTTAGATTACAATGCTACTGACATCAATTATGAACCTACTGATACGCTTGAGTTCAGTGGGATCTATATTCTTTCTCAAGGAGAGCTAGCGGTAAAGCCAGAACTGTTGCAGTACATGTTGGCCTTTGCGAAAGGGGATTTGTACCAGAAAGATAAAATTGACAAAACGTACAGAGGGTTGGTTCAATTGCCTGTTTTTCGCTCTGTGACCATTGATCTGCAAGAAGAAACGGTAGACGGATTGAATGTGTTGAACGCACAGATTTATTTAGCTCGAACGAAGCGCCAATATGTTTCATCACAGGCGGGGGTTACACACCGTGACGGACTTTTTGGTCTGTCAGGAAGCTTCTCTTTTTCGAATCGAAATTTATTTAGAGGATCTGAAACTGGACAGATAAAAATTGCTGGAGCTGTTGAGGCGCAGCAATCACTGACGCAAACATCCAATGATGCAAGCATTGATGTGACTGATAACCTTCGTTTTAATACATTCGAGATTGGTCCAGAGTTAAGCTTAGACTTTTACCGCTTCTTTCCTTTTGGCATGAGCAAATTCCGTCGATCAAATGAGGCAAGAGCGACATTAACCGCTGCTTTTAATTACCAGAACCGTCCAGATTTCGAACGAACCCTAACTCAATTTAGGTACAGCACTTCATTCTGGGAGAACCAGAGCAGAGGGTCTAGAGTGTTTATTGATTGGGCCGAAATCAGTTCCATTAACATCAATCGTTCTGAATCTTTCGAAGAATTGCTGTTCAATTTGAGCAATGATTTTCTCTTGGCTAGTTATTCTGATCATTTTATTTCTTCTAGTAGAATTGGGTACCAGAGAAACACACAGAAACCGCAGTTTCAGCGGCAATTTTATTTCTTCAAGACCTCAATCGAAGGAGCGGGAAATGCATTGCATGGGCTGTATTCTCTAAGCAACAAAAAAGTAGATGAATTGGGGAGTTATACTGTTTTCGGTGTGCGATTTGCGCAGTTTGTGAAGTTTGAAACAGACTTTCGTTACTACAGACACAAAGACGAAGGTAACTCAGCTGCTTTTCGCATGCATGCAGGTGTAGGGCGCCCCGGAGAGAACCTCTCTGTTCTGCCGTTTGAAGAGAGTTATTACGGTGGGGGTAGCAATGGCATCCGCTCCTGGAGACCGCGAACTTTGGGGCCAGGTACTTTCAGGGATTCTTCTGCGGCGGTTACTTTCAACAATATTGGCGAAGTTATTTTGGAGTTTAGCGCTGAATATAGATTTGAGTTGACTCAAACATTGGAAGGGGCCTTTTTTGCAGATATAGGAAACATTTGGATGCTCAATGAGGACCCTGATAGACCCGGGAGTGGATTTGATAAAGATTTTATCCAAGCCATGGCCGTGGGAGCAGGAATCGGACTTCGTTTCGATTTTGACTTCTTCTTGGTCAGACTAGATACAGGGCTGCAATTGAAAGACCCTTCGAAAATAAACGGTGAGCGCTGGTGGTGGCAACCAAAAGATGAATATACTTCCTATGTAAATGATTTAAGTGGCACTGATGATTACCGTTTCATTCCGAATCTCAACTTTAACTTGGGAATTGGGTACCCGTTCTAGTAATTTCACACTTTCTTTGCATCAAGTTTAAAAGAAGGGCGACCTCTAAGTCGCTTTAATATATTTGAAAGTCCTAACGCACAAACATGGGGTGGTTTAAAAGAATAAAAGAAGGAATTACCACGAAGTCTGACGAGAAGAAGGAGATCCCAGAAGGGATGTGGTATAAATGTCCGGAATGTAAAAACGTAATTACTTCGCAAGAGCATGCTGTTCAAAACTGGGTTTGTCCTAGTTGTGATCACCATGAGCGCATTGGATCTGAAGAGTATTTCCATGTGTTTTTTGACGATGGTAAATACCGCGAAATAGCAGCGAATCTAACCTCTGGAGATCCATTGGAGTTTTCAGATACCAAGAAATATACAAGTAGAGTAAAGGCTTCCATGGAGAAGACCGAACTCAAAGACGCACTTCGAACTGCATCAGGATTGATGGAAGGGCAGAAGGTTGTTATTTCTTGTATGGACTTCAAATTCATTGGAGGTTCAATGGGTTCTGTGGTAGGCGAGAAAATTGCCAGAGGAATAGAGTACGCTGTCAAGAACAACTGTCCGTTCATCTGTATTTCCAAATCAGGAGGTGCGCGTATGATGGAAGCTGGTTTTTCATTAATGCAAATGGCGAAGACCTCTGCAAGGTTGACGCAATTAGCTGATGCCGGATTGCCTTACATTTCAATCTTGACAGATCCAACAACTGGCGGTGTGACTGCTAGTTTCGCCATGCTAGGTGACCTGAACATTGCTGAGCCCAAAGCTTTAATTGGCTTTGCCGGCCCGCGTGTTGTAAAGGAAACCATAGGTAAAGATCTGCCAGAAGGATTCCAACGCAGTGAGTTTGTTTTGGAACACGGATTTTTAGACATGATTGTGCCGCGAGTTGAGTTGAAATCGAAAGTTGCACTTGCACTTAAAATGATGAAGCAAGGGTAGTTATTTCGAAAAGAAAACCTACATTTGCAATTCCTAATAAAGGAGTACATAATATTCATCACAAAGATTTTGGCATGTATTTGACAAAAGAAATGAAGGCAGAGTTCTTCAAAACACACAACAAGTCTGAAGCAGACACCGGAACACCTGAAGGGCAAGTAGCCATGTTCACGTTCCGTATTGCTCACTTAACTGAGCACTTAAAGAAGAATCGTAAGGATTTTAACACGCAACGTTCTCTAGTTAAAATGGTAGGGAAGCGTCGTAAACTTCTTGATTTCTTGATCTCGAAGGACATCACGCGTTACCGTGCAATTGTTAAAGAACTTGGTTTGCGTAAGTAATTGAAAGATATAAAGATAACATAGATATTTAAAAAAGGGGCAATAGGTAATTCGACCATTGCCTCTTTTTGATTGAATGTAGTACCCTATAAGACGTATGAACTACACATTGCACACAAAGACCATCGACCTCGGTGATGGCAGACCGGTAACCATTGAAACAGGTAAACTGGCGAAACAAGCTCACGGATCCGTTGTGATTCGCATGGGTGACACCATGATTCTTGCCGCTGCTGTGGCAAATCATGAAGCTAAAGAAGGTGTTGACTTCTTGCCCCTTACGGTAGACTACCGTGAGAAATATGCTGCGGCTGGTAGATTCCCTGGTGGGTTCTTCAAGCGTGAAGCTCGTCCTTCAGATGATGAAGTACTTGTGATGCGTTTGGTTGACCGTGCCCTGCGTCCTACGTTTCCTGGAGATTTCCATGCAGATACGCAGGTTCAGATTATGGTATTGTCAGCAGACCTAGAAAACATGCCTGATTGCTTAGCCGGATTGGCAGCATCAGCAGCGATCTGTGTCTCAAACATTCCGTTCAACGGACCAATCTCTGAAGTACGTGTTGCACGTATAGAAGGTAAGTTCGTTATCAATCCTACTAAATCTGCTTTGGCAGGTGCAGACATGGATATGATGATTGCTGGATCAATGGATAGCATTGTGATGGTAGAAGGTGAAATGCTAGAGGTAAGTGAAGCTGAAATGTTAGAAGCCATTGAAGTTGCGCACTCTGCAATTAAAGTGCACTGTAAAGTGCAGATGGAACTTGCTGAAATGGTTGGGAAAGCATTTCCTAAACGTGAGTACAATCACGAAACACATGATGAAGCGTTGCGTGCAACTGTAAAGTCTGCATTGTATGCTAAATATTATGAAGCGTGTTCAAATGGTGCATCTAAAGAAGCACGTAAAGAAGCGTTTGCTGCAATCAAAGAAGAATATGTAGCTACATTCTCAGCTGAAGAATTAGCTGAAAAGAAAGCGTTAATCGGGCTCTACTCGAAAGAAGCTTTGAAAGATGCTATTCGAAATGTAGTGCTAGATGAAGGGAAACGTCTTGATGGTCGTAAGACTACTGACATTCGTTCAATCTGGTCTGAAGTAGATTACCTTCCAGGTACGCACGGTTCTGCCATCTTTACCAGAGGTGAAACGCAATCTTTGACTACCCTTACTTTAGGTACGAAGCTTGACCAACAAACCATTGATGGTGCTTTGGAGAAAAGAAGCGAACGTTTCTTACTTCACTACAACTTCCCTCCATTCTCTACAGGAGAAGCTAGACCACTTCGTGGTGTGAGTAGAAGAGAAGTTGGACACGGTAACCTTGCACTTCGTGCATTGAAGCCAGTGATGCCAGCGCATGAAGATTGTCCTTACACAATCAGACTTGTATCTGAAATCCTTGAATCAAATGGTTCGTCTTCAATGGCATCCGTTTGTGCAGGAACGCTCGCTCTTATGGATGGTGGTGTGCCAATTAAGGCTCCCGTATCAGGAATTGCGATGGGATTGATCTCAGATGCTGAAACAGGTAAGTATGCGGTGCTTTCTGATATCCTTGGAGACGAAGATCACTTAGGTGATATGGACTTCAAAATTACTGGAACAGCTGCAGGAATTACTGCTTGTCAAATGGACATTAAGGTTGCCGGACTTTCTTCTCAAGTATTGAAAGAAGCTTTGGACCAAGCAAGAGTTGGACGTCTTCACATTCTCGATGAGATTAACAAGACCATGTCTGAGCCTGCCGCTGACTACAAACCACATGCACCTCGTATCGAATCTTTCGAGATTCCTACAGACATGATTGGAGCAATTATCGGCCCCGGTGGAAAGATTATCCAAGAGATTCAAGCTGAAACAGAAACAACCATTTCTATCGACGAGCGCGATGGGAAGGGAATTGTGGAAGTTTCTGCAAGCAACCTCTCTGCAATTACTGCTGCAGTAAACCGCATTAAAACAATCGTTTTCCCTCCAGTTATTGAAATTGGCGAAGAGTACGAAGGAAAAGTGAAGTCAATCATGCCTTATGGCGCATTCGTTGAGATTGTTCCAGGACAAGACGGATTGATTCACGTTTCTGAGTTGGCTTGGGAGCGCGTTGATAAAGTAGAAGACATCCTCAAAGAAGGTGATCTTGTGAAGTTCAAAGTTGTTGGACGTGACCCTAAAACGAATAAGATCAAGCTTTCAAGAAGAATTCTGATTGAAAAACCAGAAGGATATGTTGAAAGACCTGAGCGTCCTGAGCGCCCAGAACGTGGTGGTGACCGTGGCGGTGACCGCAGAGGAGGAGGAGGAGATCGCAGAGATCGTCCACGCAGAGACTAAGATTTTTCCTTTCCCTAATTGACACTGTGTCAGTTAGGGAAAGTTTCTCATCATTTTTGATGATTTAACGTTTGATTCACTCGTTTTTAGCGTTAAAGAGAAGTAGAACTTTATTCGTGCTTTACGTAATAGAGTTGAGAAGAAGATGTCAGAGGAATCTGACAACAGTGAAGCAGGCCCTCATTTCATGTAGAAGTGAGGTGGACAAAGACAAAGGCAATGAGACAGTTAAAGATAACAAAACAGGTTACCAACAGGGAAACGGCCTCTCTTGACAAGTATTTGCAAGAAATTGGAAGAGTTGACTTGATCACTGCTGAAGAGGAAGTGGAATTAGCACGCCGAATCAAGCAGGGAGATCAAATCGCTCTTGAGAAATTGACTAAAGCAAACTTGAGATTCGTTGTTTCTGTATCTAAGCAATACCAAAATCAGGGACTTTCACTTCCTGATTTGATCAATGAAGGAAACCTCGGTTTGATTAAAGCAGCTCAACGTTTTGATGAAACTAGAGGATTTAAATTCATCTCTTACGCGGTTTGGTGGATTCGCCAATCAATCCTTCAAGCTTTGGCTGAGCAGTCTCGTATTGTTCGTTTGCCATTGAACAAAATTGGTTCTATTAATAAAATCAATAAAGCGTTCGCCCGCCTTGAGCAGGAATACGAAAGACCTCCTACTGCAGCTGAGTTGGCTGAAGTACTTGAAATGACACTTGACGAAGTAAAGCAATCTCTTAAGAATGCTGGCCGTCACGTATCAATGGATGCACCGTTGAAAGATGGTGATGACAGTTCAAGTACAATGTATGACGTTCTTCAAACTGGAGACACACCGTCACCAGATACAGATTTGATGACTGAATCACTTCGTCGTGAAATTGAACGTTCATTGCGCACATTGACTACTAGAGAAGCAGATGTTATTCGTTTGTACTTTGGATTGAATGGTGAGCATCCAATGACTTTGGAAGAAATTGGTGAGCGATTTGATCTTACACGTGAGCGTGTTCGTCAAATTAAAGAAAAAGCAATTCGAAGACTGAAGCATACATCTCGCAGTAAGATCTTAAAGTCTTACTTGGGATAAGCTCTTCAACAACATTAAAAAAAGGCCTTGCAATTTTGCAAGGCCTTTTTTGTTTTAAAGCTTTCTAGCAACGAAAAACTGATCAAACGAGGTAAAGCAGTAGGAGAGGATGGCTATCTGCCTAATTTCTTTTGACTATTCATGTAATCTTGCCAAGTCACAAGCACATACTTCTCTTTGTTATTCTCTTTCCTTTTCAGAAAGCCATATTCGTAGACGAAGAGGTACACATCGCCTTTAGTGTTTTTCCAAAAGTGTGTGAAGTAGCCAGGGTTGAAACCAAACTCTATAAGTTTCTCGGCACGCACAGTTGCTTTTCCGGCTTTATTGAACTCTTTGAGCAGTCTTCTGTTGAGTTTGAGCTGAAGATCGATACGTTTGAACAAAGAGTCTTCCTGTCCTTTTTTCTGGGCATAGTGGTAGTTTGATTTACAGTATTCGGAACAG
>Ga0208768_1000673_pt1 | contig 21412 bp, 30 predicted proteins | sample AntAceMetag02UK1_FD_184760 | JGI IMG/M metagenome (GOLD analysis project Ga0208768, IMG submission 184760) | Saline lake microbial communities from Ace Lake, Antarctica - Antarctic Ace Lake Metagenome 02UK1 (SPAdes) (version 2) | ecosystem: Environmental > Aquatic > Non-marine Saline and...
ACAAACATATTAATAGTAGCAACAATAATAGTAACCCTCCAGTTAATTGCTTTTAGCGTAACTTTGTGGATGATGTACAAGTATCAAAAGAAGCAGGACGACAAGAGTAAAAACAAAGGTTGGGAGGATTACTTTGTAAATGGCTACCAATAAAATAAACAACCCAAAACAAAGCAGTTAGTTACAAAGCTGCATAGGGTAAACAAAAGACAAATGATTTAATTAATTCTATTAAGAATATAATGCAGAAAGTAAAAATATCAGATATAAAATCAAACCCTAATAATCCTCGTTTAATTAAAAGCGAAAAGTTTGAAAAGTTAGTTAACTCAATAAAGCAGTTTCCTCAGATGCTTGAACTAAGACCAATCGTAGTAAATAACGATATGGTAGTGTTGGGAGGTAATATGAGATTGAAGGCTTGTAAGGAAGCAGGATTGAAAGAAGTGCCAATAATCAAAGCAAGTGAATTAACTCCAGAGCAGGAGAAGGAATTTATCGTAAAGGATAACGTAGGGTTTGGAGAATGGGATTGGGATATTTTAGCGAACGAATGGGATGCTCCGCAACTTGAAGAATGGGGATTAGATGGTTTTCCGTTTGAGGATGTAACAGAGCTTGAAGCGGAGGAGGACGATTACACTGAGCCTGATGGTATGCAAGTAGATGTAGTGCTTGGAGACTTGATAGAGATTGGAAAGCATAGGTTGCTTTGTGGAGATAGTACTTGTAGCGATACAGTTGCAAAGCTAATGGATGGTAAAAAAGCTGATATGGTTTTTACAGACCCACCTTACAATATAGACTATCAAGGGGTGTCAAAAGGTAAGCACGACAAGATAGCCAACGATAAGATGAGCGATGAGGATTTTACGAAATTTCTATATGATTCTTTAAATGTAAACTCAGATACTTTTTATGTTTGCTGCTCTTGGCAGTACTCCCATTTATTTAGAAAGGCTTTGGAGGATTTACAGAAGCCAGTTAAATCTTTTATAGTTTGGGATAAGGTAAACCCTGCTCAGCATTTAGATAAGTATTTTAAGCAGCACGAAATAATACTATACCACGGAAAGTTTGGTGGGCAGAAAACAATAAGAGGGGATGTATGGCAAACTAAAAGAGAGAGGAATACGGTACATCCCACTATGAAGCCTATATCTTTAATCGAGATGGCGTTGAATGATAACTTAGATAAGTCAAATATATATGATGCATTCTTAGGGAGCGGCTCTACAATGGTAGCATCCCACCAATTAAAAAGAAAATGCTACGGTATGGAATTAGACCCGAAGTATTGTCAAGTCATAATAGACAGAATGATTAAGTTAGACGAAAGCCTAGAAGTTAAAATAAACGGTAAGAAGTATGAACAAAACTGAACAACATAAAAAGGCAATTCTTGAAGCGTTAGAATCTTCTCTTGGAGTGGTAACTTCTGCCTGCAAGAAAGTAGGAGTAGGAAGGACAATATTTTATGAATGGCTAAAAGTAGATGAAGAGTTTTCAAAGAAAGTTAAAGACATTGAGAATGTGGCTTTGGACTTTGCAGAAAGTCAGCTACACCAACAAATCAAGTCGGGCAATTCAACATCTACAATATTCTACTTAAAAACTAAAGGAAAGAAAAGAGGGTACATTGAAAGAATGGAAACCGAAAACCTAAACAAAAACTTTGATTTATCCAATTTAAGCGAAGAGGAATTTCAAGCCCAACTCGACAAAGCTAATAAGGTTTTGAATGGATAGATCCAAGGCGTTAGAGATAATAAAGGACGGGGCAAGGCGTAAAGCAAGAGCCACCTTAAAGGATTATACCGAGTACACAACCACTGGGTTTGATTGGCAGCCTTACCACGTAGCTTACTATGAGATATTAGATAGGTTTGCAAAAGGTAAGATTAAGAAGCTAATGGTATCTATGCCACCTCAACATGGCAAATCGGAAGGAAGCACAAGACGGCTACCTTCTTTTATGTTTGGTTTAAATCCTAATACAAGGCTTGCGATTACTTCTTACAATTCTACTATTGCCCGAAAGTTTAACCGAGACAACCAAAGGATTATAGACACACCTGAATATCATTCTTTATTTCCTAACACAACACTGAACAAAAGTAACGTTGTAACGGTAGCAAGTAGCTATCTAAGGAACTCTGAAGAGTTTGAGATAGTTGGACACAAAGGAATGTTGAAAGCAGTTGGAAGGGGTGGGGCGTTAACATCAATTACTTTGGATTGCGTTATAATGGATGACCTTTACAAAGATTACCAAGAAGGAAGCAGCCCAGTAATTAGAGAGTCGGCTTGGGATTGGTACACCTCAGTTGTTAAAACAAGGTTACACAATGAAAGTCAACAGTTGATCGTGTTCACAAGATGGCACGAAGAGGATGTAATCGGAAGGATAGAAGAGAATGAAAAGGTAAACGTTATAAATGATTTAAGCGAGTTAGACGGACTTAACCCTAAAGAATGGGTGAAAATAAACTTCGAAGCAATCAAGATGACTGAGCCCACTCCAATAGACAACAGAATAAAAGGAGAACCATTATGGGAGAATAGGCACTCGATTGAAAAGTTAGAAGAGGAAAGGCGAATTGATCCAAACAAATTTGAATGCTTACATCAAGGAAACCCAACATCAAAAGAGGGTTTACTATACTCAGGCGAGTGGAGGACTTACGAGAGGATACCTGAGGGGGTAATAAAGAAAGGAAATTACACTGATACAGCTGATGCGGGTGCTGATTACCTTTGTTCAGTTTGTTATGATAAGGTAGGCGATGACATTTATATTACTGACATTCTTTATACTTTGGATGGAATGGAAATGACCGAAGCGATGTTACCCAAGATGTTGAATGATACTGGAACAAAGCAAGCTGATTTTGAAAGCAACAACGGTGGGCGGTACTTTGCTATTAATGTACAAAAGAATACTAAATGTGCGATTAGCTGGTTTCATCAATCGCTTAACAAAGAATCAAGAATAATAAGTAACTCCGCTCAGGTACAAAGGCACGTGCTATTTCCAAAGGATTGGCATAGCAAGTGGGGAATGTTTTGGAAGCACTTAACGGGCTTCAAAAAGAACTTTAGAGCAAACACCCAAGATGGTGCACCAGATGTGTTAACAGGAATAATAGAAAAGAACATAGTTTTTAAGAATCCCAATCAACCAAAATATGAGAATCAAGATACCAAATTCGTCAAAGGAGATTCAACAGGCTTTAATGCAAGCCCTTGGAACGCAGACCGAAAAGGAGCAAGTGAAAACTTTTTTTAGACACATAGGTTATGACACCGCTTTGTTTTCTGAGGACGATCAACTTGCAATCCTTTACACTTTCATTTACAATATAAGCAACGAGGATGTAGGAGAGCCTGAGAAGGTTATAAATTACAACGGTAAGTCATTTAAAAGGATTGACGATTTAATGGATATGCCTTTGAAGTTCTTAGTTGAGTTGGTAAACATCGACGTGAATAGTGAAACCTTTGAATTTTTCTATGCGGTTACTGCTTTAATTTATAGGAAGGATTGGGATAAGCCATTTAATAAAAATGAATATTTAGAAAATCAAAAGTTCTTTTTTGATGCACCTTTCCTTTACTCCCTTTATTCAATGAAATTATTTAGCGAATTAATTGTAAATTTGCAAGAGAATTATCCAGTACTTTATAAAGGGGAGCAAGTCGAGGAGAATGATGGCAGGAAGATGTACGGATTGCTAAAAATATTGAGCAATGATGACGCCACCAAAATGGAGAAAGCTGAGCAGATGCCAATATGGAGAGCGTTTAGTTGGATGGAACAAACAAGGATTGAAGAAATAAATAAAAAGAATCATGCAAACGTCAATTGAACAAGTAATAGAAAACTTTAAAACGTTAGTTGAAGCAAACTTTGACGAAATAAACGTTGTGGATTTCCAAAAGTATGGCGATGCAGGATTGGACAAAAATGGAGTTCAGCTTATTTATGACTTGGAAGATAACCTTGGAACATACGACTTGAATGTTGACACGTTAAACGTTCACTTTGAAATCTTGGATTTACTTAGTACTATACAAGATCCAGATGAAAGAAGAAAGTTTGTAATATCAGACTGCAATAGTATCGGATCAATGTTGGTATCCTACATTCGTAATGAGAGCGCCTTTACTATTCAAGATAGCGTTAACGTCACTAAGGTTGAAAAGAGATACAAGGACGGCTTGGGGGGTGTGGAGTTCAATCTTACGTTTACCCTTCAAAAAACCTGCTTAGTATAATGGAACACGAAAATCTTTTAATAGCACTAAAGACTTACGCTGACGAATCTATTAAGCAAGCTAAAAGCAATCTTAACTTAACTGGATTTGCAGGCAAGAAACGCAAAACAAACAATACTAAAGGTCTTAGTAATGGACTTGGTTATGACATTAAAGAAAAAGATGGCAGCACAATAGTTGAATTTACAACCCAAGAAGAGTACGGGATATTTATAGAGAAGGGAGTTAACGGATGGAAGAAAAGCCAAAAGTCAACCTTTAGTTTTAAGAAAAAAAACCTTGCGAAAGGCGTAATGGAAGAGTACATTAAAACTTCTCGGATGAGATTGAGAAAAGTATTTAAAAATTCAAGCGGGCAGAAGGTATCTCAATTCGTTCCTAAGACAGAAGCCAACATCAAGGCAGCAGCTTTTATGATGGGTAGGGCAATTGCAAGAGATGGGATAGTAAGAACTAACTTTATGAGTAAAGCAAATGCAAGGGCTTTTAAAGAACAAAGGCAGAATCTTGAACAAGCCCAAGTAATGGATTTAGCTTTTGAGATTAACGACAAATTAAGAAAACAAGGATTTAACGTAACTAAAAGATAATGGCAACAACAGTAGACTACAAGCATACAGACCCAGAGATTGGGGTTTATGGCGCTTACAACCCATTTGCAGTAATCATTGAGAACTTGGAAGATCTTACCTTCCACCTTACTTTTAGGGTTAAGGTAACACCAATGAATGACACGACTAAAGTAGTCGAGAAGATAGTTAACCCAATGGGGTCAACTGGCAGGGTAATAGTTGAACCTTTGAAGTTGATGCAGGATTCTTTTTTTAAGTCAGTATTTGGAGATTTTAACACATTGCAAACAGAATCTTTTTCTATTATAAAAATAGAAGTAGGGGCAAGTTATTCAACAGTCGAAGCCAACGCTCCTGCCTTTGAGGGTTACTTGTTAAGCGATGAGTTTTACGTTTACAATGGTTATGAATTACAGCCATTGGTAATGAATTACAGAGATTTTTATTGGTATTCTTTTGCGCCTATAAAATTACCAAAGATTAAAAAAGAGGTTTCATTATTAACTAACGATACTGAACTGCTTTCTTTTTTATCTAAGTTCAGGGCTTACTACTCAACTACCGATTCAATTTTAACAGCTACAAATTACCTTGTGGATTTTTATAGGATGAATGATACTTTGATAGCTGGCAGTTCGACAAACACAGCAATAGCTACACCTTCAGGAGTTGGGTATTTAACTCAAGGTATTAATTTATTAGATTTTAGTATTCCTGCAACGGCAGCTTATTGGAAGGTAAGGATTAGATACACAAGCGCAGAGGATGCAACATTCGATTCAGAGGAAGTAAAAGTATCAAGGGATGTCTGCAATCCAAAGCAAGACAATTATCGGTTGTATTGGGCTAACAGATACGGAGGAGCAGAATACCAAAACTTTACCCTTGCTGCAAACACAACTTACCAAGTTCAAAAGGGTAAGAAGATTCAATCCGATGGCATAGATTACAAAGCGGTTGACTTTGCAGGGATACAGAATATTAACAACCCTAACTTACAAGAGTTTGGTAATAGGACTACTAAAGAAATTACGATACGAAGCGACTACTTTAAGACGCAAGAGCAGGTTGATGCCTTGGCTGAGTTGTTTAAATCCCCTGTTGTTTTAATGTTCGCATCAAATGGTACACACCCAATGATAGTAAAGACTACCAATTTTGACCAAGAACTTTTAACGCAGGGGCTTTATAAAGTAGACATTACTTTGCAGTATGCTAATAACGAAATTCAGCAGATCCAATGATAGTAACTATTATATTAGATATTGACAACGTTCCTTATGTATGCAGGACTTTCGAGAATGAAAGTATACAGATTAACCGCTTAGTTGCTTCATTGGATAACTTAGATAGCCAAGGGACTATTACAAAGCAATCTTTTAGGCTTCCGTTAGTAGGCGATTTACTACAAGCGTTAGGCGACATTACAGACCCAAGCCAAAAAGCAAAGGTTAATCTAAACAATTCTATAAAGGGGAGGATATTAATTGATGGCTTCCCAAGGTTTGAGGGTTCTTTTTTCGTTACCAATGCAGTGCAAGGCGTTACTAAGGAGGTAGAAATGCTATTCCAAGGTAATGAAACGGATTTAAAAGGAACGCTCTCTAATATTACAATGGCAGAACTTTGTGCAGGGGAAAGTGTATTGTATAATTATACGGAAATAAAGCAGTATTTTGATGACCCAGTAGGTTATAGAGATTCTAACGGGTACATATTCCCAATCATTAACTTTGGGCAGAATTGGGATTACTTACAAATTGATGCAGGGTTAACAGAATATGATTTTAAAATAGCAGCAACTTTTAAAAAGTGTTTTGAATTAATGCCTTTAGTAATTGCAACAGAGGGAATAGACGATTTAATGAATCAGGCTATTTTGCTTCATAATGACAAGAACAGATTTCCTGTTTTAAATACAAGTGCATTAAGTAATACGGGTTCATTATACGATAACGCTAATTTTAATGTAGCAAATGATACAAACAAATTTGTTATTTCATTTGCTTCAGGAGACTTCTACTCTAACCCTGCTGTAATTGATATTCCTAACAATGAATATGTTTGTTTGGTTGATGGCGATTATACTTTTAGATATTATGCAGACTTTATATTAAACGAAGCAAGTTCAAACCGGAAGGCTTTTCAATTCTTTGTTAGAAAAAACGCATCAACGGATATAGGTGTAGTTTGGGGACAAACAGACCCTAGTTTTGCTACTCAAAATAGAAATGTGCAGGGCGAGTTTACGATTACCGACTTAGTAGCAGGGGATAGATTTAGTTTAGTTATTCAAACGTTTAGCGACTCGATAATTATTGGAACAAGGGTTCTAGAATGTATTGCTTCCCCTGCATTTTTTGCAACGTCAACGGTAAACGTATCGGCTAATTGTCCCCAGTTAACAGCTTGGGATATTGTTAGCACAATTGTTCGACAATGTAACGGGCAAATATTAAAGCAAACCGATGGAAGTTACAAGATAATACCTTGGATTGATTGGATAGATGACAACACTACAACAATCGTTTTAGACAACTTAATTGAAAACAACATAGATGTACAAGTAAAACCTTTTTCAGTTCAGGGTGCGAGGTCTATTCGATTGGGATACAAAGAAAATAAAGATTTTCTTAGTTCTAAATTTCTTGAATTAACTGGAGAGCCTTTCGGTCAAAAATTAATTAGTAACACAGGAACGGAGTTTGCGAAAAATGAAATTGAAATTAAGCTACCTGTTGCAACTATTCCCCACAAAAGTATTGAATTAACGAATTGTCCAATTCCAAGTTTTACTGATAATGATGGAAATATAATTGTCGGCAGTCCTACTATTCTAAACACTTCGGCTGCAACCGGTTCAATGTCATGGAAACTTAAAAGTATTTTTAGCGGAAATTCAACAGTCTATACTAGCGCACCTTTTACAGGTAACTGGTCTGAAATAGCAGGCGGATTTAATGAAACCGATAGTAATTTCGGGCAATCGCTTTCTTTCTTTTCTTCTCAAAATTACCCTAACAATAACCTCTATGAAAGATATTGGAAGAAGTACCTACAAGAAACGTACAGCGAAAATAGCAGGGAAGTAAAGATCAACGTTAAACTCAGCGTAAACGACATTGATGGATGGCAGTTTAACGAGAAGTTTTACTACAAGAACACGTTAATGAGATTGATAGAGTTGAACGGTATTAGTTTAACTTCAAGAGATAACTTTGTAAGTGCTACATTTATGAAAAGGTTTGATGTTTTGAATATTGACATAGCACCGTTCTATCCTTACAACGTACTTAACTCAATAGTACAATGGAAAGACAGCGCAGATAATAGCGATTTAGGGGATGGCAATTCCTCAGACCAAGCAGACTTAGAACAAAGCGCAATAGCTTACGGATTCTTTTACGATTCTGTAAAAGACATAGCAACACAAAATGGACAAATACTAATAACATAAAAGATGGCTGAAATATTAGAAGTTAAAACAGTAGTTGAAACACAACAAAGTGAAAAGTCTGTTGATGGTTTACTTGCTGCAATGAAAAACTTAGCAGATGTTCAAAAGGAGTCTTTGGGATCTCAAAAGAAAGTAGCAAGTGATGTTGAAAAAACAAATAAGAAAGCAGTAAAGGGTACAAGTGGACTTTCTAAAGGATTTAAGGGTGTTGGATTGGCTATTAAAGGTGCAGGGATTGGTTTGCTTATTGGAATAATTGCAGGGCTTATGCAAGCCTTTAAAGGAAATCAGAAAGTAATGGATTTGTTTTCAGCTGCAATGGATACCTTAGCAATAATTGGAAACAAAGTTGCAACTATTGTAGGCGATGTTGTGGACAAAGTTAGCAAAGGAACAGGCGGATTTGATAAACTAAAGAAAACCGTAACTGGATTAATGACAATTGCTTTGACGCCTTTAAAGTTATCTTTTTACGCAATATCTTTAGGCATACAGCAAGCGCAATTAGCTTGGGAACAGTCAATGCTTGGGGATAACGACCCTGAAACAGTTAAAAATTTAACAGCTTCAATAGTTGAAACGCAAGCAGCGATAATAGAAGTAGGCAAAGATGCAATTGTAGCTGGTAAAGATGTTGTAGAAAACTTTGGAGGTGCTATAAGTGAAATCGGACAAGTTGCAACGGGTGTAATGGAAGGGGTTAAAGAAATAAGCGTATCGGCAGCCTTTGAAACAGCCAAGGCAAACAAGGAACTAGAAAAGTCTGCTTTAATTGCAGAAGCTAAGATACAAGGGTTAATTGAAAAGTACGATTTACAGGCAGAAAGGCAAAGGCAGATAAGGGATGACGATACTAAAAGCATAGGAGAGAGAATAGAAGCAAATGAAGAACTTGGCAGGATACTACAAAACCAACAAGCAGAACAAACTAAACTTGCCCAAATTGGAGTTGATGCAGCAAGAGCAAAACTTTCTATTGATAAAGATAATATAGATTCACAAGCAGCACTACAACAAGCGTTAAACGAAGTAGCAGCAACAGCAGCCCAAGTAGCAGGATTTGAGAGTGAACAACAAACCAACCGTAATTCTTTACTCAAAGAACAAAAAGAAATAATTAAAGAGTTATCATTATTAGGAAAAGAAGAACAAGAAAAAGCAATATTAGAAGCAGAGCAAGAAAGGACTTTAAGATTAGAGCAAGCTAAATTATTTATTAATGACACCGATTTAATGAATAAAACGGTTGAAGCTATTGAAAAAGAACATACCGATACAATATCAAAAATAAAAGCAGACGCATTAAAAAAACAAGATGACGATAAAAAGGCTGCCGATGCAATAACCAAGGCAGATGACAAGGCGTTGTTTGACATAAAAGTTGGATTAGTTTCTTCGGGCTTTAACATACTTCAAGAGTTAGCAGGGAAGAACGAGAAAGCACAAAAAGGAATAGCAGCAGCACAAGCAACCTTTGATACTTTTGCAGCGGTTGTCGGATCTTTGAGAGCAGCGCAAACAAGCCCGGGCGCAGCAATACCGGGTTATGCAATAGCGCAAGCAGTAGCAACGGGCGTTTTTGGTTTACTTCAAGTTAAAAAGATATTAAGTACTTCAACAGGCGGGGGTTCTCCTTCTTCTGTTTCGGGTGGTAGTGGCGGCGGTGCAAGACCATCTACTAACACTCCAAGAATCCCAGACTTTACAGCAAACAACCAAGGCGTTGGAGGTGGTAGCGGATTTGGAACAGTTCGAGCGGTTGTAGTGAATCAAGATATTAAAGACACCGCTCAGATGGATAATAGAGTAAGCGATTTAATTAGGATAGGGAAGTAACTCAGCTTTCTTTTATCCACTTCATTATTTCGGAAGCTAAGAAGTAAGGATTTGCACCTTGCACCCTATGAATTGGAAGCCCTTTAAACTTAACGTAATTGTGTAAGGTTCTCAAAGAACAGCCGATCATTTCGCAGACTTCTATTTTCCTTAGTATTTCCCTTTCTAAAAAGTAGTTGATTGGTTTGTTCACTTTGTCAAGTATTAATTAATAAGGCAAAGATAAGCAATACGACGAATACTACAATTTTATTCTTAACAAGCTAATTAATTTTACAACATGAAGCGATTCGAGCTGAAGAAAAAGGATTGGTTAAGCACCTCGGTGTTTAGAATTGCATTGGTAGAAAATCCTGCAATAGAAACAGATTTTATCTTTTTAAGTAAAGAAGATAAACCTATTCAGCTTTCTATCCAAGAAGAGAAAAGAATGATTTACAGCCCCGTTCTTATTCCAGACAAAGTAATACCAAGGGTAACGGATAGCGGAGAGCCTTATGAGATTTACTTATCAGGCGATACCATTGAAGAGATTGCAAGGGATTATATGCTTGCTAAAACAACGCTTGGGGATTGGAATAGCGAACACGATGAAAGCCTAAAATTAGTAGGCGTTGACGTTGTAGAAAATTGGATAGTAGAAGATCCAATAAATGACAAAGCCGCAAAGTTAGGTTTTAAAGTTCCTGCCAAAACATGGATGCAGGGAACATACATATCTAATGACGAGGTATGGGCAAAGATAAAAGATGGAACATACAAAGGAATATCAATAGAAGCCGATATGGCACACGAATTAATCAATTTATCAATTAACAATTCAGAAATGAGTGAAACAAACAAATTATTAGGAGAAATCTTAATTAAACTTGGTATGAAGCCAAGCGAAAAAACTAAGCTTGCGTCTGTTGATGTTGGTGAAGGGGTATTAATCTATGCAGAATCTTTTGAGGAAGGCGTTTCAGTTTTCGAAGATGAAGCCATGACCGTTCCTGCCGAAGGAACTTTTGAAGTGGATGGCAAGACAATGACCGTTGAAGGTGGTGTTTTGGTTTCTATTACAGAAATGGAAGACTTAGGCGAAAAAGAAGAAAAGTTTGACAGCGAAGCAATGCAAAACAAAATTGCTGAGATTGTTGGTATTGCAAAAATGCAAGCCGAAGCATCAATAGAAATGGGTAAAGAAAACGAAAGTTTGAAAACCGAGTTAGGAGTTATGAAAGTAGCCTTAGCAAAAATTGAAGCAGAAACAAAGTTGAATACTGAGAAACTTGCAAAGGTATCAGATGTTCAACCAAAATCAGTAACCAAATTAAATGCAATTGAAACCAATTCTGTTGCTAATTATTTAAATAACAGAGTAAATTATTAAGACATGGCAGTAGCAATTACACAAGCATCAGATTCAATCTCCCGAGTAGAGGAGATTTTCTTGAATGCAGTATTAGGAGCAGCATCATTTGATTCGGGCTTCGGAATTAAACAAGTACAAGGTACAAGAGATAAGTTCTCTATGTGGGAAATGACCACAGGAGGAATTGTTCAAGATTACGCAACAGCACCTTCAGAGCAAGGCAATGCAGCAATTAGCGACACTGAGTTTACAATCGACAAGAAATGCATTAACTTGCCTATTCCTTACGATTTGTTTAAAAACACCGAGTGGAAAGAAGCAGTAGCAAACATTCACGCAATGGGTATTCCAGAGGAGTTGAAAGTTGCAATGATTACTAACATAGCTGCACAAGCATTAAAGACTGTTGAAGCTGAGTTATGGAGTTCTAACGCAGGAGCAACAGGAGACACCACTGCAACAATTAACGGTTTTGTTAAATTAGCAAACGACAAGTTAACAGCGGCAAGTTTAACTGCTCAGATTATCGCAGCAGCAGCATCTTTAACAGATCCTACAACTATCCAAGCGAAGTTTAACACAATGGTTGACCAAGTGCCGATAGCTTTATTGAATGAGCAAGCTGACGTATTCTTTCACGTTTCTCCTGCAACTGCATGGGCTTACAGAAGAAGCTTACAAACGCAAAACATGGCGGTCCTTTCTTCTGAGCCAACAAACTTCGGAGGTTTTGGAATCAAAGTTGTACCAAACTTAAACCCTTATTGGATTCTTTTAGGTAAGACTTCAAACTTGGGTATAGGTTTACCATCTGCACCAAGCGATATTATTTCACTTGATGTAATTGATCAAAGAGATAACTTGAAGAACCAAGCAAACATCTTTGGAAACTTCGGTTATGGTGCAGGACTTGTAACTACTGATTGGGTTACAATGGAAAACACTTTATAATAATACGGGGAGAGGGTAACTTCTCCCCTTAATTTTAAAACATTAATTAAATGTGTACATTAACATTATCAGCTTATAAGCGAGGTTGCGCAACTCCTTCGGGAATTGATAGCATCTATATTATTGATAGAGACTTGCGACAAAAGACAGAGGTTGTTATTGCGGTAACGGCGGGAGTAGCTACTATCTCAGGAACAGGCGGTGCGGCTTATCATATTGAGCCAGTATTCAATACTGCAACAGTAACCAATCCAATTACATCAGAAGCTACTTCAAACGCTTTTAAATTTGACAGAACGTTAGAGTTTAAACTTGATGGTTATTCTGCTGCTTTAGCAACTTTGGTTGACAACTTAGTAAAAGGAAGAACGGAAGTTTTAGTAAAATGGGTAAACGGTGTTTATACTTACATGGGTAACGAAAGAGGTTTATCTGTAACGGGTGGCGATGCAGGAGCGTCAGGAACAAACTTGAACGACCCTAAAGGCGTGACATTAACATTAACTGAGGAAGCGACAGCAGCAATGCCAACGGTAACTTTTTCAGAATTTGCTGCAGCATTTACAATCACAGAACCTTCTTAATTATGTATCTATTCGGAAACTACAACGGCTCAAAGTATAATTTTATTATTGACGCCACAACTAAAAAGTCTGAGGTTTTAACCTTCTTAAAAGACAATCCCGAATTGCAAAACAGAATTACTGACGAAGTAAAAGTAAAAGCGCAGTACTTATTAATGGGTATTGATTACGTTAAAGAAGTAATTGAAGCCCCAATTAAAGCTAAAAAGAATGGCTCTAAAAAAAGGTAAATACCAATATAAAAGGGTGGCGTTTGAGATTACAGACGCCACCACTTTAAAAGATTTAAAGCCTATTTTTGATAGGTATCCAGAACTTAAAAAAGTGGTAAGTGATAACGATAAACAAGAATCAAGCAGCAAGCGTAAAAATAAGACTAAACCAGACTAACGTAGTAGGGTCAACCATTACGTTAACCTTAGACAGTCCTTCCAGAGCGCAGCTTGTATTTTCATCGGTTATAACTAATATAAGCAACGGTTTATATTCTTTCCCTTTAGATGTTACCGATACTTCTCAATTAATAGACGATACCTACTTCTATACTATTTCGCAGGATTTAGCAACTTTGAAGCAGGGAGTTATAAGATTTGTTTTAGACGAAACTATTAACGATTCATTTGATTACATTTTAGACTTTGCCTTAGCATGAAAGTACAACTATCAAGATACAAGACCAACGCAATACAAGGTCAAAGAAAGAGCAACACGTTCTTCCCTAATGCTTACGATAACCTTTTTAGTAACTACTTAAACAGCCTTTACAATAACAGCCCAACGCATCAATGTATAATTGACGACATAGCGCAGCAAATTGTTGGAATGGGTTTAACTTGTCCTAATAAAGCTGACGAGGTTAAGTTAGTTGAGTTCTTTAAAAAGAAAAGCGTACTCGGTATGGCTTCGGCTTTGTTGATTCAGGAAAGTTTATCTTTAGAGATTAGAAGAAACCCACTAAAAGAAATTAAGGCGGTTGAGAATATTAACGTTTCTCATTTCAGGGTAACGTTACTTGATGACGAAGATTGCCCTATGCAGTTTTCTTATAAAGCTGATTGGAATCCTAAAAGTTCAATTTACAGCTATAAGAATAATTATATTAATAGTTACAATAGCGAGGATGAAAAAAGCATTCTGTACTATTATGACAGTGGAACGTTTAACACGCCTTACGGACGACCTAAGTACCTTTCAGCAGCCGATGCAATAGAGTTAGAGATTGCAATTTACATGATGCACTCTCATGGGGCGCAAAATGGTATGTTCCCTTCTATGATTATCAGCAAGGAAACAAGCGGGAACGATGAACAAGACAAAGCGGACGCAATAGAAACGCAAGCCCAAACAATGGGAGCGTCAAATGCAGGCAAAGTAATAAGTACATACTACCGCCAAGGTGGTAACGCTCCAACCTTTTCAACTCCTAACTTAACGGGGCTTGATAAGATTTACGAAAACCAATATGAAACTGCCGAGATAGGAATATTAAAGGCTCACAGAATACCATCAGCTAATTTGATTAGTGGATTAAACTCTAAAGGTGCAGGCTTTACAAGCGAGACAGAAGAACTTGCTTATGCTACTGAACGAATGAGGGTAAAGATAATCGAGCCAAGAAGAGCGCAATTATTAGACATTCTAAAACCAATCTTTGCAGAATTAGAGATTGAAGATGTTTCTTTTAGAGATGTAGAAGATATTAAAATTGAAGTTGAAACGCAACTAAGCGCAAACAAAGATTTTGACGACCAAAAGATGTTGGACGCTTTAGAGGTTGGCGAAGTAATAAACGCCGAGGAATGGGAACTTGTAGATGTAAGGGAAGAGAATCAAGAAAGTACAGAAGAGTGGGCAAAAAGTTTAATTAAACCAGTTCAAACTTCACTACAAAAGTTAGCCGAATTTGTTACATCAAGACCAAACAAAGAAAGCGATTTAGATAAAGATTACTATAAGATCCGGTACAGCTATCAAGAAAAATATTCATCGGCAAAGAGTAGAAGGTTCTGCACTCAAATGATGGGTAGAACGGGGAGAGGTGTTGTTTACAGAAAAGAAGATATTGACAAGGCATCAGAGGATGGTGTTAACAATCAATTCGGGCATAACGGACAGAATTATAGTTTGTTTAGATTTAAAGGCGGTGTTCAATGTGGACATTATTGGCAAGAAGAACTTTACCGTATGAAGTCTAAAACGGAACTTTACATAAGCAGAGGTAAAGAGGTTGACAACATACCAAGTAAAAAGAAACCAAAAGGAACAGAATACAGACAAGCAAAGAAAGCACCTAAAGATATGCCGAGAAACGGCGCTTACCCAAAGTAGAATAAAATGGCAATAACAATACCTTTAATAATTGGACTTGACGATCTAAAGTTTTACCTTGGAATTGGGGAAAACTTTAGCGCAAAGTTACTTGAACCCTTAGTAATTCAATCGACAGACTTAGCGGCTCAGAATGTACTTGGTACTGCCTTAATGATTAAACTAAGGGATGACTATAATAGCGATTCTTTGGCAGGTTTTTATCAAGAGGTTTACAACTCCGATAAGGCAAGCGTAATGAAGATGGTAATTTGGCAAACCTATGTAATGGCACTTCCAAGGATGCTATACAAGATAGGAGCAGAAACCATAAGCATAGGGGATACAGACGAAGTAAGTTCTATTAGTTCAGATGACTTGGCAAGTATGCAAAGGACCGCAGAATCAAGTAAGGTGTTTTATGAGAATCAAGTTAAAGACTATCTAACAAAGAACCACGCAAGTTTTACCGAGTTGGTAAACAACACGCCTGAGTACATAAGACCGAACACCGCAGAGAGTTATTCTTCCCAAGGTACAACATATTCTATTAACAAAAATTACGAAATATAATGGCAGCTTCATTAATTACATACACCGACAAAGAGCAGGGCAAAGTTAGCACTTCCCCTATTGAAAAGAAGTACACTTTTGAGAATGCTAATGAAGTTAAGACAGTTGTAAACAACCACGCTTCGGAAATTGATACCAACGCCGTTGACATAGCGGCAAACGGTACAGGATTAGGTACAGCAGAAGCGAATATTGCTACCAATACAACCGACATAGCAACTAATACAAGCAATATTTCTGCGAATGATTCCGACATAGCAACAATTCAAGGCGATATAATTATAAACACCGCTGATATTGCAACCAATGTTTCTGCAATATCAAATAATACAACCAACATTTCTGCGAATGATTCGGATATTACTACCATTCAAGCGAATGTTACAAGTATTCAAGGCGATATTATTATAAACACCGCTGATATTGCTACCAATACTTCGGGAATTTCTACCAACGTAACAGCCATTAACAATAGGATTGAAAAGAATATAGGAACAACTTACACAACTAACGCATTAACAACGGTAACCCAAGCTGAGTACGATGCTTTAACACCAAGTGCTACAACTGTTTATTTTATAGTTTAATGAAGATAGGAAGCAACGACATAGTAGATGTAAAAACAGGAAGCACCCAAGTAAATAAAGTTTACCTTGGTTCTAATTTAGTTTGGCAAAGTTTTGTTGGCTTGTTGGATAGTTACCCTAACGCCGCCGCAGCTTATTCATTAAGAAGGTTAAGAACTAACTACTCAGGTTCGGCTATTCGAGTACGTAGAACAGATAACACAGAACAAGATATTGGATTTGTAAATAATGAATTAGATACAGTTTCCTTACTTTCTTTTGTAGGTAGTGGGGACGGGTTTGTTGCTACTTGGTATGACCAAAGTGGGAACGGTAATGATGTTTCAATATCTTCGGCAAGTAATCAACCTTCAATTGTTTCTTCGGGTTCTTTGGTATTGTTAAGTGGTAAGCCCTCAGTAATTAGCTCAGGTAATAAAGTGTTACAAACGTCTAGTTCTTCAGTTCCTGTAACAGCAGCGGACGGTTCGTCTAGTTGCTTTTCAGTTTTATCCAGCACAAACTCATCTTTTGGGTTGGCAGTTAGTTACATTGACGGAGGGAGCAATTTAGGTTATCCAATTGGGGTTAATTCTACACAATTAAGAATTTTAAGACTTGGAGGTGCAGCAGACGACACTGTGTCTTATACGAGTGGCAGTAATTCAATAGCCGTTTCAATTCTTAATACAACTTCTGCAGAAATATGGAATAACAACTCTAGTGATGGGGGTACTGTTGCTAGTTCAGTAACTAGCGGTACTACTGAGGTTTCTATTTTTGCAAGACGCCAAGACGTGTTCAGTTTTGTAGGGAAAATATCCGAAACAATTATCTATCCAAAAGACAGCACAACCGACCGTTCAGCAATAGAAACAAACATTAACAATTTTTACTCAATATACTAATGGAAGGATATATTTTTAAAACAGAAAAAGAAGCTATTAACGCTTTAAAACAAGTTAATGATAAGGTTAATTTCCCAGAGGGAAGTGTGACAACCTCTTGGACTTCTTACAATTTCGCAGGATCTAATAAACCTAGTTTTTATTACATTGCTTCAGAAAAATTCACAGACACTATATTGAAAGGTAAAGAACTATTTGAGGTTGTTTATTCTGAAAATTAAAAACAAACATGATAAATAAAATTAACGGTTGGATATTACCAACAATAGAGAAGTACGAAGAAAAGCAATTGGAGTTAGGTTTGCGTTATAATATTAACTCGTCAAGATATGCAGGAAGGATAATCAATGGAGTAACTGTTCCAGATGTTGAATTAATAAAAGGTGGGTTTTTTATGCGAGATATTAGAAACTTAGGAACTGACGATATCAGTTTAACAGACATAAAACAAGAGGATGATTATTGAATTTTTTAAAACAAATTGGCTCACAATATCAAGTCTAATCGGTGGGGCTTCGGCTTGGTACTTTGAACGTAACAAGCGCAAGCAGGACGCAAAAACAGCAGAGGTGCAACACTCTCAAAGTATTATTGCAATGTACGAGAACGCCTTAAACGACATCCCTAAGCAGTTTGAAGGAAGGATGAAAGCCTTGGAGGATGACGTGATAAGATTGAACGGAGAAATAACGGAATGGAAAAGCAAATACAGCCTTTTAAAAAAGCAGTTTGAAGATTACAAAAGGAAATTAAGCAAAGTTTAAACGTAAAAAAGCCCAAGTAAATTAATTCTTGGGCTTTCCTAAACTAAACTAAAAAAACTATCCTATGAAGACAACGCAAATATAGTCTTTTATTTTAAAACGGCAACTAATACTGCACCAATTCCAAAAGAAATTAAACCAACTTTAACAATTTGTTTGCGTTTCTTCCTTTTATATTGCTTAAAAATTATACCACTTTCAACTATTTCACTTTGGAAAGTTTCGATTACTTGGTCCTTTAATACAATGGACCTACTTAAAGATTGGTTTTCGACTTGGTAAGATTGGATCTTAAAACCCTGCTGAGAGATAAACCCTTCTTGATTAAGCAACTTTCTAACTACTTCCTTAGATTCCCTCAAGGTAAAGTTTATAATTTCTAAGGTATCACTACTTGGCTTAACATCTTTTAGCAGGATTCTTTTAACCTCCGGGCTATTCATCCTTTCAATTCGTAAAATCTTAGCAGCAAAGTTTAAACTATCCTTTTGTTTTTCGCTTTGAATAGAATCAATTTTTAGTTTCAAGTTACTTGATACGGCTTTCAATTGAACACCTAACGCATTTCTGTTAACTTTAAGCGTCTTTATTACTTCCTTCGATTGCTTTATTACCCTTTGGTTTTCGCAGCCGTCAAATGTAACAAGAATGAATAATCCTAAAAGTATCGCAATTGTATAGTCTTTTGTTGTCATGGGTTTATATTTTAGTGTTTCTTATAACTTTGTTATGCAACATTTAGAGTATATTTTTTACCAAATAGACTTCTTGCATATTCGTGAGCATTTAATTGAGTTCCTGTAAATTCAGCACTATTATTCCAATCATTTTTATCTTCATTCCAAGTAATATAATCATCCGCATAAATCAAAAAACGTTGCATAACATCAGCTATATGTAATGCCTTGTTTTCGCTTAATTCTGTGTTCTGTGCTTCTTTACTCATTTTATTTATAATTTAAAAGTTAGTGTATGTTTAACGGCACTACACATAGCAAAACCGTTAGGGTAAATTACTATTATGAGTGATATTGATGCAAATGTATATGATAAGTTGGAGAGCAGCGAGAACAAACGGATGGATTCTTTATTCCGCTTCTATCGAACCATAACGACCCTTTCTGTTGGACTACTTGGTTTATTAATTGGCTTAAAGCCTGCCGAACCTCTTCAGGCAAATCCAAAATTTTATTTTCTATTGGGACTATCTTTACTCGTGTCTTGTATCCTTTTCTCCCTAATATCTCAATATTACGAGACAATTTTATTAAACCGAGAGTCGAATTTCTATCTAAAAGAAATATCCAATATGAAGAGTCTAAAAATCGTATATACTTCAAAAGTTGAACGGATAAAAACAGGATGGATTTATAACACCGTCCAAATATTGACCGTTTCTTGTTTAACATTATCGCTAATATCATTGACCTACTATTCTTTTTTAACATTTTAATTTATTTATTTTATCGTTTTGACTTCTTAAATTCGGACAAGTAAAAAACTTACCCTAACATTATATAAAAAAACAGCTTGAAATAAGCCGTTTTTTATATAGGCGTTAATCCTCTAAAAAAAACTTCTCGGGATTTAGTAACTTATCATTTTTTCTTAGTTCAACGTGAACATGGTCTTTAATACCTTTGTATCTATCTTTTAAAGTTTGAACCGTTCCTGCAACGTCGCCTTCAAATACATTCTGCCCAAGCCTAACGAGTGGATCAATATAAAACAATCTAACAGCGTATTTGTCCGAAGTAACTTCAACATACCTAAAAGATAAATCGTCTTTATAAGTATAGCCTAATTTAGTAACTATCCCATTAAAAGGAATGTATACTGGTTTTCCCTTCTCGGCTTCAATATCTAAACCGTTATGTTTCCTTACTCCTCGGCTTGCACCGTAATGTCCGCAGCCATGTTTGTCACACTTTCGGTGAACTTGTTTTAACAATATTCTCATAATTTTTAAAGTTTTTGTAAATATACTAATAAACTTTACTATATTTGCCTAAACTAAAAAACAATACTTATGAAATATTCCGATGAACCTTTGAAATGTGTAATAGATCATTTCTTATTAGAGGTAAGCCCAACAGAATTACATGAAACTTTATACCTTGAAGCAAAGGTAATAGATACAAAACCTTTTGCTATTGGATGGTATCTTACATTTGATGCTGAAATAACTTTTAACGAAGGTTCTTGGAACTTAGAAGTAAGAACTATCGAGTTTAGTAATATGTATTTATCAAACGACCACCACGAAGAGGTGGAACTAAGCGAAGAAATGAAAGAGTACACAATTAACCATTTAACTAACACTATTAATATTTATTAAGTATGAGCATTTACAAAAAATTATTCGAAGCAAAGAAGGAAATTGGCAAGATTTCTAAAGATAGTACTAACCCTTTTTACAAATCAAAGTACTTTGATATTAACCAATTATTGGAACACGTAGAACCAATATTGCAAAAGCATGAATTATTGTTATTGCAGCCCATCGAAAATGATAGGGTAGTAACTCGTATTTATGACATCGAAGGAGAAGGTATGGTTGATAGTTCGATGGCTTTAACATCTATAACAGACCCTCAGAAAAGAGGTAGTGAAATAACCTATTATAGAAGGTACACTTTGGCATCGCTTTTAGGTATGCAAGCAGAAGACGACGACGCAAACAAGACGGTAAGAAGCGCACCTAAACCACAAGCCCCATCAAAGAAAAGACTTTTTGAAGAGTCAGGAGGAGAGCCAACAAAGGAATGGTTAAACATTGAGAAAGCTATCAGCGAAAAAAAGATACAATCCGTTAAAGATGTTGAGAAGTATTACTTAGTTGGTGCGGCAGAAGCTGCTAAATTAGAAACTTATTTTAAGAAGTAATGGAAAACATAACAAACATTAAGATAGAAGGTTTAAATAGTAAAGACCATCCAGATTATGTAGACGCTTACATAGCTTCTGCAGATTTAAATGGTAAACCAATGACAGACCAACAGCTTGACGAGTTAAGTAATGATGGAGAGTTTATGTATAAAGTCATTCACAATGAGTAAAATGTTTTATGTAAGGTTTAGCGAGGAGGAGTACATGAGTATTCCTTCTCACATAACTCAAAGGGCAACTGTAATAGATGACGATTATAAGACTTACAAAGATGATCCAATTTTTATAAGCCTTTACAAGCGATTCCGAAAAGCTAAAAAAGATTTAGAAAACTATAAATTTGACAAAAGACATGAATAAGATACTAACCAAA
>Ga0208768_1000674_pt1 | contig 21392 bp, 12 predicted proteins | sample AntAceMetag02UK1_FD_184760 | JGI IMG/M metagenome (GOLD analysis project Ga0208768, IMG submission 184760) | Saline lake microbial communities from Ace Lake, Antarctica - Antarctic Ace Lake Metagenome 02UK1 (SPAdes) (version 2) | ecosystem: Environmental > Aquatic > Non-marine Saline and...
AAAAACACACGAACCATGTTCGTAATCAGTGGCAGTTATCGCTGTCGGTCTAACCAACCCTTACAATTTATTTGTAAGACAATCCAAAATATACATAGACTTGGTTTCGTCAAACTTTGAAAGATATACAGTGGTATTCGTGCCATTTGAAATCTTCAAATGTGTATAAGATAATCCAGAACATCCTCTTTTTTTAACACCTAAGCGAATTCCTTTTATTTTTTCAGAATCTTGATTATTATTGATAATAAATATTAATCTATTCGATTATTATCGCACTTGTTCTGTATGTGGTAATGTTTTACGGATTTAAGCAGTCCGCAGTAAAAGCGGAAACGCGAAGTGTTTTGATTGGTTCCATGGCGTTGGTGTATATGTTGCTTTTGGGGCATGGTCTTCCCAATGCCATAAATAAAAATATTTAGCAAAATGTATTTGTATATGGTATAGTAAATCAATGAGTAAATCAATGAGTAAATCAATGAGTAAATCCAGAACATGTAGGCGTAGTACTATGCATGCTGGTCGGCGTACTATGCATGCTGGTCGGCGTACTATGCATGCTGGTCGGCGTACTACGCATTCTGGTCGGCGTACTACGCATTCTGGTCGGCGTAGTGCGCATGCTGGTCGGCGTAGTGTGCATGCTGGTCGCGGTGGCGCACCACAATTAATAACGTTAACGCGTGGTCCCAATCCATTGTTTCAATTGGACCATGACACACTCGCAATTGGAAACCCCGACGGGAAAAAATTAAAAAATGCGTTCGGTAAACCAACCAAACCAAAAAACAATAAAACGGTTGACGAAGCTGAACGAAAAATGTTCGAAGAAGAGAATATCGAGTAAGAAACTGTATAAGATTTACACAATCGAACATTCACAAAATGACATAAACAGACAGTATGTAAAATACATAAGTAAATAGTTGCGGACAACAATACGAGCATGGGCATGGTGATGGTGATGGTGATGGTGACGGTGGTATCAATTGGAATATTATTCGTTAGGGTAGGTGTGTATTACATATGAAAAATCGAGAGGGTGCAACTATTTGGGTCCGTGTAATTTAGAAGAATAGCTCAAAGGTGTATACACCTTGTAACTGAGAACATTATAATAAGACCATGTAATAGGACCCTTACGATTCGTTTTTTGTGTTTACACATTTTACATTTCAAACGACGATTTACCCGTTAGGGAGGCACGATACTCATCCCATTTTTATTGGAAAATTGAAATACTTTACATACAACACTTGTAATCATCTATTATCAAATAACATGTCGCTAACATTCATAGTTATAGTTCTATTACTCAATATCATGTTTTGCTCGTCTACCAAACATGATGTCGTCATTGTATTAGGGTCTTCCGATGAAGGAATTCTCAATGAACGCATTGACGCCACAATTCAATATATAAATTCGGTTACTTCACCTATCATTGTATACATCTCCGGGGGGGTAAAGTATGCTACTACAAATGACTCTTCTGAAGCATCCAAAATTATTTCACGTATAAATCAAGAACATTTCGAACACGTACAACTCGTCGTAGACGAATACGCAACAAATACCGCCGAAAATTTTACGTATTTCAAACACTGGGTTTCTCAATACTTCTCACATGATGAATTACCACAAGTTATTATCACTACTTCCGATTTTCATCAAAATCGCGCACAACTTATTTTTCAAAATATCATTGATGACATTACGCCGCAGTGGAATCTTAGTAAAAGTTCGTGTATACATTGTTGGAACGATGAAACCATACACCTCAAAAACATTCCATCAGATGTCATCAAAGCACGGCGTTTTAAATTACCAAGGGTGTAATCATACCACCCAATTTGTATTTTAACCCTTGTAAATCATATCAAAATAACACAATCACTTACATCATCTTCATTTTTATACCCTCTTTTTTATTTTTATTCACTAATTTTATTTATACCTTCGCACATTTACAACCGCACCCACTTAGGGGGTCTTGGTTTCAAATATGCAAGGGTGTAAATAAAAAATTGATTAAATGATTTATAAATTATATAAAATATGGATACGATGTATATGGATACGATGTATAAGAAGTATATTCGCAAATATGGAAATTTCTCGCACATCCTCAATATTGTTTTTGTCAAGCATGTAAGTGAAGAGGTAAAATATACAATTCTTTACGATATATACGATTTAATTAATGAAAAAGAGATTGAAACAAATATTTCAAATATGAATATCATTATCAAATGGAGAGTTTATGATAACTGTAATTTATTACATTACTATACGGGGGGTGATGGCATTCTTGGTGATGTAGCAATTTACGAGCATACAAAAATATTGTTAACTGACATAAACAAATTAAAAAATAGTGATAAGTTCAAAATTTATCTTAACAAACCGCTTACTAAATCTATTTGTATGGTGAATACAATTATTTAGAGTGTGTGTAATACTGATAAATCCATGATGTCACGGTTGTTGTTATGATCTTCATGGATACTTTGTATAATTTCATAATCACAATTATCGTTTTTATACATCATTTTAAAATATTTAATCAATTCTTCATCAGAGCAATCTTTATAACCATAGCATTTCATTCTACCAAATCCCAAGGAATTCAATTTAACCCATAATTCTGGCGTTGTTGTTTTATTACTTAACACCAAAAAATCGTTTTTACTATTTTGGTATAATTCTTTCAATCTGACATTGTCAATAGCATCATTAATAATACAATATTGTTTATTGTAATCCAAATTAATTCGAGAGTTCATTATTTTATGTTGATATTCAGGTCCTCGTTTCCAAATATTAGAATGATTCGTAACATACAGTGGGTCTTCATAAGCATCTAATTCTTTCATTTTATCTTGAACTCCATATTTAGCATAGAACATAGGACTAATATACTTGGGACCAATACGATTAATTTCTGAATTCCGAATTGTAGAAAAATTATTACCTTCATTATTCATATATTGAATATATTGTGCTTTATTATTTTTCGCAACCTTGTATTTACTACAACATGTTCTGAGAAGAATTTCATAATCATCACATATAGGCAAATATTCAGAATAACTTTCAAGTTCCATCAGTACTGCACGATTCCAAATACGAGGATGATTTGGTAAACAAACTAAATGACTCAATGTGACATTATTAATATTTGGAGTATTATAAATAAATCTCCACTGATTGTCAATTAATTCACTATAATATCCTCCATAACCTTTACAAAGGTTGTTACCGGTATACGTACAATTTTGTCCGTCACGAAATAAATTAATAGTATCACCATATACAAATCCTATTTCTGGGTCTGATTGGAAAATATTATAAGAATCCAATAAACAATCTTTTAGTATCTCATCATCATGATCCATTTCTAATACATATTTACCACGACATAATGATATAGCTTCGTTTTTAACATTACCTATATTACCACTGTTTTTATCTCTCTTATATAATCTAATACGATTATCGTGAGATAAGGTATCTCTCAGAAAAGTAAAGTGTTCGTCTTCTGGTGTGTCATCCATAATAACCCATTCCCAATCTTTTAATGTTTGTTTTTTTATGGATTCATAAGCAGTATTAATATAATTATAGCTTTTAAAACATGTAGTGAATATAGAGAATATAGGTCTGGTTTTTTCCCTACTATCAATTACATTTGTAATGTAACAATAATTTACATTATGATTGAATCCCTCTATATTCGATATATCGTTTTTATGAAACCATCTACTCGAAAAACGCGGTGGTATATTTGACGAAATATAATCATATTCGGCATAAGTATCTCCATATGTAACTAATACATGATAATTGTGGTTGTATAATTTATTCAATTCACTAATATCATTTGTAATATGAATAGAACACATGAGCGATTCTTTATTATTTTCTATAAAATTATCTATTTCTGAATATTTATCATGCCGAAACAATATAACTGCAGGATACCTAGAAGTAGACATATAAATTAATTGTTATAATATCTTTATTACAATTGTATCTTATATGTTATTTCTTCTGAAGTACATGATAATATAGGGGTTTGTTCTAATTCATTGTATGAAAGATAACGGCAGATTTCTATAAATATGTTTTACAAAACAAATGATACAAATGAAATCTCACAACATAATTTATAACCCCATTGTATATAAATGGAAAAGTCCGTTTCGACTATTAGTAATATACAAGTTCCATCAGAACAAATTTTCAAAGTACATTATTTGGATTCAAGTAAGACTGAGAATAAGATTGTCGTCTTTTCCAATAGCAATGAGTCGGTTAATTTAAATGAATTGTTTAGCGAAGAAGACATCGTAAATATTGAACTAAATAATATTGACGTGGTGTTCTCGTCACAACAAATTTACAAAGATGATACAGTTCGGACTATAAAGAAGAAAATTATAACAGAAATAGGTAAAAATGTAATTTCGTATCCAGAATTGTATCTTTTCTCAAAAATAAAAACCGACCTATCTCTTTTTCAAATCTATAACTATGTTACTCACGATGACAAGGTTCCACTTGATTCTGTTATGTTAGGACAACTTTTACAAAATTTCGGTGTCAATGATAAATCGATTATTGATAAGATACCAGTCCAAGATGTTTATACATACAATGATTTAACTACATTCTTATCATCATTAGAAAACGAACAAGAAATATGGCTACCTATAGGTCCCAGATTTACAGATAATAAAGTAGAATTGTTATTTCAAGCAAACCCGTACAATATAATTAACGCAGATAACAACCCATTTCAACATACAAGTAACAATCCATTAGTATCTTTTGAGAACAATGTATTACTGTCATATGGGGATTTAATACACAATACTATCTATGCCACTTCAGTATCCGATGTTATTCAGTACGCAAAACGAATTCAATTAGATGATGAATATGTCATCCCATTATATTTCCCATTATTAGGAAAAAGTGATATATTTACTGGAAATGACATAATTGAGAAAAAACAACTATTATTAGCAGATAATGAGAAACTATACGATAAGAGTTTTCAAAAAATAGAAGAAAATATACAGACTGTGTATCAAGTATATAATAATGGTTCTCGTGATGATATTAAATATTCTCAAAATGGTATACAATATATCAATTTCACTATTCACCCGTCTACCAAAGTAAAATTACCTCTTGATGTATTATTCAAAATTATGCATTCAACCAAGGATATACCATTTATTAAATATAACCCGGGTGCTCGTTTTGAAAAAATGTATCGTGCGTATACTGAAGATATTACCAGAATAGGACAACCAGTTCCATTTTTATCGAAAGGTGAAATTATGAACTATTCTAAAAATATAGGCAAATCGCTTCAAATATCAATGGTTGTACGAGGAAATATGAAAGGCAAAATATTTGATGTCATTATTAGTATAAACCAAAATGGAGATGTGAATGTTATGTCGGATTTTTATTCAAAGGAATTAGAACTACCCAGGAGTATAGCAGTATTCTCACTTCCATCTATACCTGAACTGGAAGAGTATTTATATAATATTGTGAATGATACGGTGAATACATTAAATCAAAATCTACATGAATTGGGTTATAAATTACAACCATTTATCAATCTTAAACATAAAAATATTGAAATTATAAATATTAACTATAAAATATGGACCCCATTAACGGAAGATGTAAAACTGAATGACGCATCTCCATGCTTAACCAGTATGTTCGAAATAAAAGAATCCGACGCAAATAATTTACAAATGAATTTTAAACGTGTAAATAATTATACACAAATGAACGCAATAAATACCATGATTACCGAAGTATATAAGAGAACAAATAGTGAAAAAGATGTCATTAATTCACTCGTATTGAATTATAATTACACCGAACAAGAAGCCCTTTTAGAATTTACCAAATATTTAAATAATTTTACAAGAATTAACGGTCAATATGTAAATAAGAACATAGATATTGTTGAAAATCCCGGGTTTTCTGTGAATATGGGTAAATTACAAACTGGGTTGATTTTACATATAGAGGTTACTCAAATCACAAATATACGGTATATTGAATTATTGTTTCTTTATTTTGATAGTTTCTTACGTATATCACAAAAAATTGGAATAAATGGGGTATCGAAGACAAAAATAAATCAACTATGTTCTGGAAAATATGATACTGTCAAAGAACCCACGATTGAGAACCTGATTATACCTTCCAATAAATCGGTTAGTCCTATTTCACAGAATGATATTTTATTAGGTAAAGATGACGATGACAATGCGGATGACGATGATGATGACGATGGATTTTTGTATATGGATGATGATGATGATGACGATATGGAAGGAGGTGCTAAAAAATCAAAGGTAAAAAAGTTAGACCCCAGAAAATATATGTTTGACAAATTGAAGTTGTTAGAACCTGAACTTATCATGTCAAAAGAAATGGGGCATTATAAAGCTTATTCAAGGGCATGTCCGTCTAATGTATTGAGGCAACCTGTTATACTTACAAATGATGAAAAAACGCAAATCGACCGTAATAATCGTAAAGGTTATGGATATGCTCTACGTTATGGTGCTGATAAAGAAAACCCACACTGGTTTATATGTCCTCGTTATTGGTGTCTGGAAACAAATAAACCATTAACTAAAAAAGACGTTGATTCTGGTGTATGTTCTGGTGAAATACATGAATTTACTGACCCACGATATCATGTCGATAAGAATGGAAATTACGTTCATCATTCGCCCGGATTTTTACCGGATGAAACCCATCCCAAAAATGGAGTACCATGCTGTTTTAGTAAACAATGGGAATCATCGCAACTTGAAACGCGCAGACAAAAGTGGGGGGTCGGTCAAAATGACATTGATATACCACAAGGAACCAATTGGAAAGAAGTTATTGATGGTGAAGATACTGAACTTACTGGAAATGTTGAAATAAAACAACACAAAACAGATAAATTGTTGAAAAGTTTAAAACAAGCCCCAGACGATATTACGACAATCCGATACTTTTCGAAATTATCATTTTTTGAAAAAGAAGGTATATGGGTCTTTCTACCTCGTTCCGTCCAATTATTCTTAGATGTAAACTATCAATCCATGACATCTATGGAAAATCCACAAAAATTAAAAGAGAACCAACGAGCCTATTTATTATATACAGTAGAACGTAAATATCACCAATCTTTTATAGGATGTATCGCACGAACATACGCAGATATGAATGAATATAACGCAAAAAAACTGCCAGTCCCTACCATATCTAAAATGCGAAATATAATTGCCGATTCTATTACATTGGATATGTTTTTACAATATCATAATGGGTCGTTGACATCTACATTCCAACCCAAAAATAGACGCGTAAAAGATGACTTTTTAAACGAACATTATGACAGTATTTTTTACAAATCACTCGACGATAGCATACCCACACAAATGGACTTTTACGAACATACTATTGCTTCGTTTGCGAAATTTTTGGAATATCTACGTGATGACGATTCATGGATAGATTATGTATATTTATGGGACATTGTTACATCACCTAACCCCAAATTATTCCCAAATGGACTTAATCTTGTTATTTTAAGTGTTACTGACAATGACATTACCGATAATGTGGAATTGATATGTCCGACAAACTCATATAGCTCAAAAATACACGATAAAAATAAGAATACCCTTATTTTAGTAGAGCAAGAAAACTATTACGGGATTGTTTCGGTATATGATAACACGGATGATAATAATACTGTGAAACGTATATCCACATTTGGTAATAAGGAGAATCTTCCTGAACTACGTAAAACATTGAAGAAAATTCAAAATACACAAAACAAATATTGTAAACCATTACCCAGTATGCCAAAAGAGTATAAGTATAAACAAAACATCATAGCTGGAACAATATATGACATTTTACAAAAATATCAATATGTGGTGGATTATCAAGTATCTAATTATAGAGGTAAAATTATCGGATTAGTTGTACGTATATCAGACGCAAATACGAATAGTGTATTTATACCGTGTCTTCCATCTGCAGTTTTACCCGATATTCCTATCCAATATATGGATAATATTCAATGGATGGACTATGTTACTACCAGAGATTTGTTATTTCAGATACAAGATAATACACAAAACGAGGTATTATGCAAACCATTATTAAAGGTAGTAGAAGATGGACTTATTGTCGGCATTTTAACTGAAACAAATCAGGTTTTACAAGTTAATCCTCCTATTAATAATGATGTAGATGATGGTATTGATATTATCAAAGTGAAAGGGTATGCCGATGATGGATATTTTGAAGCAGATAAAACTATACAAACAAGTAGTTCTGAAGATACTCAGCGAAATAATGTTGTTCGAAACATCCGTCTGGAAACACAATTCTATTCCTCGTTCAAAACAACGATACGCATATTGTTGAATGACCCACTATATTCAACATTAAAAACCACAATTATTACAATCTTAAATGATAATCGCTACTTATATCGTATTAAACTCCAAAAATTAGAGATACTTCTCAAATATCTTTTACGTAATACTGTGTCGTTTAATGAAATTGACGAAGACGTATTAAAGAATATGGACGATGTTAGCATTTGTACGGATAATAACCGGGATAAACCATATTGTATTGTTAAAAATAATAATAAACGTCTTATTATTCCCAGTAAAAACTTAATGAGTGGAATTGACAATGAAAAATTCTATTTCGGACGAATCGCGGATGAGCTTTTACGTTACAGACGAGTACGTTTATTTATGTTAGAACCCAAAAAGTACTTGAATATAGGTACGGTAGATTACAATGTAAATAAAAACGAGGTTATTTTGTTGCAATCTGTATTAACCGACGAATACTGGGACAACCTTGAACCTTTTTATACGAATAAATATATTCGTAATCTGAATGTTGACAATGCTGAACCTGCAATTACACAAAAATATTCATCTGAAATAAAACTTTCCCAACAAGAAGACACCGATGAAACTGGAGATGAAAAGTCTATATTGGGACAATGTGTAAAACAAGAATTAAATGAAGTAATTGGCAACATTCAAAGTAAATGGAAACAGATTTTTCCAGCGGATTCTAAAGAAACTATATATCAATGTTCTCATACATGTAGTTACTTTTTAATACAGATGATCTATCAAATCCATTATGATACAGAAATCGCAATTAGTGTTCTCAAAAATAGATTAATTCAACTATATAGCAAATATGTAGAGAGCAATAAATCCAAAGTTTACGATATATTACGTAAACAAAATGGTAAGTCATCTATGACAAATAAAGTCATTCAAAATAAACTTACCATGGAAGATTTGATTATGAGTGAAGAATATTATTTGACAACTCTGGATATGTGGATGTTAGCATCTGATTTGAAATTGCCGATTATGTTGTTTTCGCAATCTCCTCTTGAAAATCTCAACCTGAAAGTGGATTGGGTAATATTAGGTGGGAATCCATTGAAAGACCGTTTCTTTTTTATTCGAAGTCCAGCCACTTCTAAAAAATGCCCTGAATATCGGGTGGTTACTCCTCAACGTCCATTATACGATTTGGAAGGATTTGGAGATTTATTAAAAAATCCAGAAAATTATATTGATAACAATATGGATTTTGAAAGTTATTTGGAACAAGTTTCTTTGGTTTTTGGTACCGATAATCAATAAAAATATTATCCAGAAGTATTGTGACACGTAACAAGTGTATATTTGGTTACTATGGGTGTTACATGTATTTGTATACACAAATACATGTATATAATTCGGGTGAATAATATATGATAATATAACGTTATTGTAACTCATTGTAAATCTTAACAGGTATTATATCAAGTTAAAAGCCTAATTCATAATCATCTGCTTTCACACCTATTGCTATGCCTCCATTTTTACCATTTTCTGTTCCCGAAAATAGTCCGGTTGAATTTCCGCCGCCACCAAAACCATCTGCGTTACCACCTCCATGAGATCCATCGGCATAACCAGTCTGTGCCGCTCTACCTCCTCCACCACCACCAGCCCAGGATCTTCCTAACAAAGATATTGATGCGCCACCATTTCCACCCTCCTGATTATAATCACCGTGCATCACACCACCTACACCTCCAGCACCACCTCCACCACCTCCAGCCCATCCATAACCGTTTGAATCTCCACCTTTGTTTCGGTAGTTTTCTATATCATGTATCGCAAATGAAGTGGTTGATGTAGTGGAGGTATAAATCCCCAATTCGTAACCCGTGCCATTAACAGACGCAGCAGTGAAGCTTGTATGTATATCGGATCCTGATGGTGCAGCACCAGATGTGCTACCCTCAGCGGTACTTGCGGTTTCATCATTATATCTTCCATGAGCACCACCCTTCGCAGTAATAAAGTAGGCCCAATCCTTATAGCCAGTAGGATAAAACTGCGTGTCTCCACCATCGTAAGCATTATACCCTGCAAGAGACGAAGTCCATGACGTCTGTCCGTGCCCTCCCGACCCAATCTCCATACTAAGTTCAGTGAGTGAGAGGGACATGTATAACATACAGTAAACTACTGCTCCACCTCCGCCACCGCCAGGACCGCCACTACCATAACCCTGAAAATACGCCATTTTACCTCCACCTCCGCCACCAACTACCACAACCGCAATAGGGGACAATGCGGATACTGGTCCACCATGGGTTGATGCGCCGGAAGTAACAAATTTACAGTATCTAAAATATACTTTCCCGTTACTATTAAAACGCGCACAATTATAATCACCAGAAGTCCATTTCTCTGCTTGCGATGAAATATCTATCCGATGTTTTACCATTAACCTCGTACTAAGACTAAACGCATTATCAAATGATATTTGGTCGCTTCCAAACCCGGTGTATGTTCCACTCGTCATAGTACCTGTCGACGAGCCATACCAGGCATGATGTGTTGCGGGTGATATCTGAGTTGCTATATCAGTCCCGTTTTTTGTAAAACCTGACGATTTAACGTTAATATTAGCAATGGTTGTATCATATAATGATATTATACTGTCTCCTTTATAATTGAATCCATTGGGGTCATAAGGCATAAGTGATAAAAATATATATATATATATTATTCATATATATATTTTTATTTGTATTACACATTTTGAACCAGAACTACTCATACTAAACCAAAAAATAATATTTACAACTATTATTTTTTATACAACTAATCGCTTAAAATCCAGCATCATAACCATCATCACATACGCCCATGTCACTATTTTTAATCGCATCTAAATTATTTTTAATTGTCACATTGTTCTTAGAACATACTTCACTGCTATCCTCCAAAGTACCGAACATTTTCTCTATTTCTTTATCATTATCTTTCTTCATTACATCTGCTGTTGGTATATTCTTCATTTGTTCCATATCCAAAACTACTTGGAATGAGCCAGTACCAAATACACCCATTTGTCCCATCATCACGTTTGCGGACACTCCACGCATATGGTCGAAATCAGCATGTCGTGCAGCGTTCAACAATACTTCCGTGTGAACTTCAAATGTAGATTTGGAAATAGGTCCAATATCATCATTCAAAATGCCAGAACGGAAGATGGAAACCATATTTTCGGTGGATGTCATACGGTCACAAAGAAGACTGAGATGATGATAGTTAATATATACACCACTAAATTCCATGACCTCAACAAATTCATTATATATGATTTGTTTGGCGGCTTCAATACCTAAAACACTGAATGCTTCCTTAATATCGTTACCAAATGTTCTATTGGAATCAATGAAATCCAATGCCAATGTTTCCATTAAATTACTTCCGGTTGTATCCATAATCCAAATGTCCTTGTGAACGTAGTTACTATCCTCCTTGACTACGGAGTTTTGTAACTTTCTGGGTAACACATTAGTGACACCATTTATACCACGAAGAACGATATTATTCAATAGATTGTCTTGGAAAATGCGAAGCATGTAAATATCATCAGATTGGTCTAATGTATCAGCAATGCCAATTAATGGTTTCTTTCCCTTGAGGATTTTCTCATTGAGACGGATACGGAATACCAGATTGTCTGAATTGTAATCAGAATATACACAAGAGATTTCGTCACCATGGCTATTTGTAATAGCAAAGTGAATATCATCCATAGTAATATTCTTATCAAGAAGGGTCTCGGTATCCATTTCAATACGGATAATCCATTTTGATTTTGGTGTTTCATTTTCATTAGCACCATTACACTCATCAATCATTTCTTCAAATTCATAAAACTCTTCTAACATTGTAGCATCATCCATTATATTCGTAGATTTATCATTCGGGTCGAAACAAATCTGTACGGATTTTACTACATCCACCAATCTGGTATGTTCTAACATGTTTGAATATTGATTTGCCTTATCCTGGTCTTGTTCGTCAACTTGGTTCAAGTAAACAGTTAATGAAGGGTGCTTAGGATTTTTGGTAAGGCGTAAGATTTCTTCAATACGAGGCACACCGCGAGTTACATTCGACTTAGATGCTACACCACTTAAATGGAAAGTATTAAGAGTCAGTTGTGTGGTAGGTTCACCAATTGATTGACCCGCAATAACCCCTACCATTTCTCCTGGATGGACGATAGCCTGATTGTATTTCAATACGATATTTTCCAAAAGAATGACTAACGCATTACGATGGAATCTCTTATTAATAAGCAAATCCTTAGGAGTTAAGTAGAAGAAATATAGGATTTTAAAAAGAGGACTTGGAGCAACATACCCGAATGTAAGCTTGTTGAAATACTCTTCAATCAACTCAAATGCCTCAAGAGGAGTGATATCCACAATTGTGTTAGAATTCAATTGAAGTTGTCCTTGGATATTCGCAATTGTATTCTGAAAAGCAACAGGAACATTGACCCCATTATCATTTTTACTTTTGAATACTGATTTTACTACGTCATCCCGATTTTCAATCATATTTTCAATATATGCTTTACATTTATCCTTTGTTTCTTTTGCCTGCTTTCTTGTTCTGGTAGCAGCTCCCTTGGCGAATACCTTATTTATTTCTGTATTTTGGTCGTTAGAACCTACAATGTCATAGTGAAGATAGATTTCTTCCAAAGTCATACCGACAAGTGGAATTATTTGATTTTCAACCTTAGTAGATTCAAACCCATCGTCACCATATGCGAATTGGATGATTTTGCCCTTGTTATTACGAACGGTCATATCATATTCTACCTTTAAATCTTCCAGACCCTTGATTAATCTTCTTTGGATATAACCAGTCTGAGAAGTCTTTACCGCAGTATCAATAAGACCAATACGACCACCCATCGCATGGAAGAACAATTCGGGTGCGGTCAATCCAGAAATATAGGAATTCTCAATGAAACCACGAGCGCCTGGAGAATCGTCATACTTATTGAAGTGAGGTAGAGTTCTGTTTTCAAAACCATATGGAATACGCTTTCCATCAACATTGGTCTGACCCAAACAAGAAATCATCTGAGAAATGTTGATGAGAGTACCCTTTGAGCCTGAATTGACAATCATCACGAAACGGTTGTCTTTGGCAAGAGATTTACGACTGATTTTACCAGCTTGTTCGGTTGCCTTATTCAGGATGTTATTCACACTGGTTTCAAATTGTGCGTTGTTTGTATGAGAAGTATTATTTTCAAAAGTTCCATTGTGGACTTTCTCAATGAGGGATTGGACTTCTTGTTTTTGTTTTGCGATTTCGTGAATAATAGAGTCTTGTGTTTTTCTATTAGCAACCAAATCACTAATTCCTACACTAAAAGCACTTGACTTCATGTATTCAGTGATGATGTTTTGAAGGTCATCAATGAAATTACAAGCAGACATATTTCCAAAATCGTTGTACGTTCTGTGAATAATACCTTTTGTGGAAGAACCGAATACAGACTTCTCAATTTGTCCGCGAATATACTTTCCATTGCGGATTTCTAATACGTTATTTGATGTCGCATATTCTTCATCTTCATCCCATAACTTTGTCTTAAACTTCAATGTTAATGGAGGCATAATCTGACTTAGAACATCGAAATTTTTGATTTTTCCGCTGTTATTTTCGCTTAATTCGCGAAGTGCCGCCGTATCTACCTTTGAATACATCATCAGTAAATTCATCACATCACGAGGCGTGAATGAAATGTTCGGGCGGGTAAAACGATAAGACCCTAACAAAGAGTCTTGATAAATACCGATAATCGGCGCATTTACAGCAGGACTTATTACTTGATATGGAATCGCTGCTAAATGCCTTAATTCTGTTTCTGCCAACACATTTTGTGGGGCATGCATATTCATTTCCTTTGTTTTTTGACTGCGTATATGCTGTCAAACCCCCCAAAGTCTCCTAAGGGGACGGACTATACCTTGTGCCTTATCCGGTTGATTAAACCTTCATTTAAGACCCGTAACCGTCTAGTCTCTGAACCTTCTCCATATCCTATCATAGCGGACTTAGGAGCTTGGCTGCGGATTGTCTAATCCCATACTTTTTTACCATTGGGTTCGGCAATTAACCGAGTTCCCCCATTATGTTTCCATTATGGGGTGGTAGTATGGGCTCTAAAGAAATTCCCGTCAATTTGGCTACGTTGCCACTCTTTTAAATCTAATATAAATTTTTTCGCTCGTTCTTTTATTTTATCTATTGGTTCGTGTTTTCCTACAAAATTTGTTCGTTTTTTATCAATGACGATACGGATATATTCAGTGTTATTCGTATAGTTTTTGATAACCCGAATATATTTATCAATATCATCGTCTACTATTACTACATCTTTGAATAGGTCATATTTTTTTGTCAAATGTTGTTTCTGAGTTAGTTTCATCATTTTCTCTCGATGTTCTTCATTATCAAGAGCTGATTTTAACCGTTCAGAAATCAACTGTTTTGTATAGTCACTTTTCGGTTGAGGTTTTGAAAACTTTGGTGGCATAGGGAGTTCTTCTCTCCAATAAAAGTTTCCTTTTACATCAGTAAAAGCCTTACCGCCATTTGTTAAATTATAGCCATTTGGATATTTTGAATTGTATTCAATGATATATTGTTCTTCTTGTTCGTTTAAATTATTCACTTCGCAAGTGTGTATTAATTCACAAGTAAAACTATCTTGACCGTATTTTCGTATAGCTGAATTCAAACATTTACTTTGTGTTTTTTTGCTTGAAAATGCTTCATGAATATGGTCTTTGAATCTTCCCAAATATCCAAATGGTCTATATTTATTATGGTTTAACCTGTGACTACGTGTTTGACCTATATAAACCTTTCCATTTGTAGTATTAGTCATTTTATATATTTGACCAACAACTTTATCTTTTTCACCAATATCTAATATCATTTTTATTTTATTATAGAGAGCGAGTTATATTTATATTATTATTTTAAAGAATGACTAGATGATTATATCAGTAAAATGTACCTATGCGAAATACACCTACCAGTAGAATTTACACCGTTTTCCCCAATAAGTATATCTACAACTTATTGGGCGGTCACCTGTTTGGGACAAAATCTATCCCCATCAAACGCTTGATCCCAAAGGTTTCCCAGAGGGGCGGACTGTATCTTAAGCAAGTTCCGGATGATTAGTCCATCATAACTCACCGACACCCGTTCAGTCTCTGAGCGCCCATCATATCCTATCATATCGGACTTAGACGGTAACGCTGCGGATTGTCCATTTCAAATTTATTTGCATAAATTATCATTCATCACTTTATTACCATTGGGTTCGGCTATTAACCGAGTTCCCTCACTTAGTTTCCATAGTGAGGTGGTAGTGATGACTTTAGGAGTTTCCCGTCAACAAGGTATCTTGCAGCCAAGTTCTATATCGAACTTGACTACTAGGGGGTAGCACCCTTTTAAGGCCCCCTGTTGCCAACATTGATGATTATTGTTTGAGAATAATTATCTTGGCTGCGTAAGTGCAGCCAATTTTTCTATCGGCATTGTAAGGTTTTGTGTCTGCAACATTCATACGAAATGTGTCACCCTTCTTCATAATCTTAGCGATGTGGCACATCATACTCATCCTATGAAGACTGGGTTGTCTGTTAAAGAGAACGGCATCCCCATCCATCATATGACGGTGAACGATGTCTCCAGTTTCAAGACGTATAGAAAGTCGGTCTACGTACCTTAGTGAAATATTTTCACCATTTTTCCGTTCAAGAATCTTGGCACCGGGATATGTTTCCGGACCATTCTGAACGAGTTTCATCAAGAAGTCGCGATTGCGGTCATTTACTGTAATCGGTTTGGTAATATTTGTGGCTATCTTCATGGGAACACCCAATTGTCGGATAGACAAATTGGGGTCACCTGTAATAACAGAACGCGCACTGAAATCAACACGCTTACCCATAAGATTACCACGAATACGCCCACCCTTACTATTCAACCGCCCAGTAATACACTGTAAAGGACGTCCGGAACGTTGTCGCAAACTGTCCGCTCCCTTGACTTTATTATTCACAATCATCGCAATGAAATACTGGAGCTGTGTGGATAAGCCTTCAATCACATTCGTAGAAGCCTCATTCGCAATTTTATCAGCCAAATCACGATTATACTTGATAATGTTACTGTAAATGTGCGTCAAATCATCTTCACTTCGTTGTTGTGCGTCGTGCTTTACTGAAGGACGCATAGAAGGTGGTGGAACAGGTAACACTTGACAAACCATCCAGTCTGGACGAGACCACAATGGACTGAATCCCATAAATGATACATCTTCATCCGAAATACGTCGAAAGGTTTTCAAAATAATCTCAGGTGTTAGACGTAGTTGAACGGATGTCGGTTCACCCCCATCTTCTGACTCTACTTTGTCCCATGTTGCCATAATTGTAGCCATACCTTCAAGTTTTATACTACTTGGTTGTTTACAACCACAACCATTTTCAGATAAATCTCCACAACGCTTAACCTTTGATGCTGTATTATATACATAGCTCCATTTTTTGTCAGACGGCATATTGTGTACGTGTTTATGTTCGTTTTTATTGATTAGTAACTTACTACATTTATAACATATCGTTTTGCTTATTTTCATTATTTCTTTGATATGTTGAATGAAGAATACCGGACGTGCCAAATCAATGTGCCCGAAGTAACCGGGGGTATCAATATATGTATACCCATCCGTCGGACAAATTATACCTGGTTCCAATACGCCCATTCGAGAATCAAATAAACCATTCGGAACGGGCTTGTTGTTTATGTATGTATCACGTGTCGTAACTTCCACCACTGAATTCTTACGAATTTCTTCAGGTGATAACATACTAAACTGTACCCCAATGATACGAGAAGGTTGTTTCGGTTCGGTCATATTTGCGATTAACCCTATAATTATACTGTTTATATTTTTATATCCTTCTTTTCAATTTTATGTAAAAAATTGAAAACTAATTTCATATACTATTTATCATAACTATTTAAAGATTAGATTAAACCTAATACAATGCCAGCTAATATTGACAAGAACACTTCATCTAAGAAGACCAGAAATAAGAAGGAGTCTTCAAAGATGAAACTACGTAAGTCCAAAGATTCTGATTCTGAAAGCAGTGATGAAGAAGAATGGGAATCTGAAAGCGATTCTACGTATGAACCTCCTAAAAAACATAAGAAAGAGGAAGTTATTGAAGAGACGGAAGATGACGACGAAGATGACGACGAAGATGACGACGAAGAAAGCGACGAAGAAGAAGGAACTTCAATTAGTCGCGGTGAAATACAAAAACTTGTTTCTAAGATGTTCCCGTCAAAGTATATGAATAAGCGTGCCAAAACAACTGATAAACTCGAACAAAAATACGCAAATAAATCTCATAAAAGTAAGCATCATTCGTCAAAGGAAAAAAATAAGAAATCGCGTAAATATGAAACTTCGTCTGAAGAAGAAGATGACGATGATTCGGAAGAATACGAAGACGCAGGTGAAGGATTTTACAACATTCTTTTGGTAGACGGACAGGGCGATGTTGAAGATGATGAAGAATACAACGAAGATGATGACGATGTTGAATGTGATAGTGAAGATGAGAAAACATTTATGAAAGAAAATTATCAAGAGGTTGAAGTTCCCGACTCTGAAAAGAAGAAGAAAAACAAGAAGTCTAAGAAACAAACCAAACAGAAAGATACAACAGAAGAAGAGGTTGAATTAGCAGATGCCGAAAAAGATTACCTTGAATTGATTGATTTGAAGAATACTACGTTGAAAAAACTCAACAATAACCCTAATAGCAAGATTTTACTAAAAGCTATCAAGGGATATGACGATTCTATTAAAGAACTCGTGAAGAATACTCGTGTTACAAATGCTAAAAATTATCATAAGCTAATTCATGCCGACAAAAAGAGAACTAATGAGATTGATTATTTCAAGAAGAAGCTTTCGAACAAGGAGCAGCTTACCGTTATGAAACACTTGAAGGAGATTAACTCACATACGAATATTGAGAAACCGTACCGATTAGCTCTTCTTGATACAAATATGCCGACTAAGTTCAAGGCAGTAGCCATGCAAAAGCTGAGTATGTTGAAATCCATGGAAGTAGGGGATAATGAGTATTTTAAAGTGAAGAACTGGGTTGATACCTTTATGCGTATTCCTTTCGGAATTTACCGTAATCTATCTATTTCAATGGCAGATGGAATTGATGCATGTCATGAATATATGGATAATGCTATTACTACTCTTGATAAATGTGTATATGGATTAAATGATGCTAAGCTTCAAATCCTGCAAATGGTAGGTCAATGGATTTCTAATCCATCTGCTATGGGTACTGCGATTGCTATCAAAGGACCTATGGGTACAGGTAAAACTACACTTGTAAAGGAAGGAATTAGTAAAATCCTTGGACGCGACTTCACGTTCATCGCTCTCGGAGGAACTGGCGACAGTAGTTTCTTGGAAGGACATTCATACACATACGAAGGAAGTAGTTGGGGAAAAATCGTCCAAACCTTAATTGATAGCAAGTCAATGAACCCAGTTATTTACTTTGATGAGTTGGATAAGGTTAGTGATACTCCTCGTGGTGAAGAAATTATTGGCATTCTAACTCATTTGACAGATACGTCTCAAAACAATGAATTTCACGATAAGTACTTCTCTGAAGTGAATTTTGACCTAAGTAAGTGTCTATTTATCTTCAGTTATAATGACGAAAGTAAGGTCAATCCTATTCTTCGTGATAGAATGTATCGTATTCAAACCAAGGGGTATGATGCTGCTGAAAAGGTGATTATCTCACGAAAGTATCTCCTTCCCAAAATTCGCGAACAGGTCAACTTTAATGAAGGCGATGTTATCATTCCAGATGAAACAATCAAACACATTGTTGCGAGTGAATGTATGACAAAGGAAGAGGATGGTGTTAGAAATCTGAAGAGATGTTTAGAAATTATTCATACTAAGTTGAATCTCTTTAGACTTATGAAGAAAGATACACCCCTATTTGATAAGGATATTAAGTTAGAGGTAAGCTTTCCATTTACAGTTACTCCAAAAGAAGCAGATATACTTATCAATAATGATAAACAGCAAAATCAAAGTTTCTTAGCAATGTACGTGTAAGTTATTATTGTAATATAATCTAAAAAAATAAAAAGGGGGTAATACCTCTTTTTTATTTTTATTGTAAATGGTGCTGGTGCTGGTGCCGTTGCGACAGTAAAACGGGGGGTCGTGGTCGCAATACACCGATGCAGATTTACACTCTTTTGCAATACACCATTGAAGATTTGAATCCGTCCAACAATTTGCAGCCAAAGCGGATTCCAATTTCAAGGGTACATGATTTGATTACACATACATAATCTAATATACGTATAGATTATATACGTACGGTTGGTTATGAGCGACAAACCCAATCCCGCGATTCTTGATAAGAATCAAGATTCGAAACTATTACAATTTAAATTCAATGAATCAAAACTACGCAAACATTTAGAAAGGAAACCTTTACAATCCCACATTCCTCGACCGGATGCAATGGATTGTGTAGTAAATTCATTTTACTTTACCGGAATTATTAACGATATTGTTGAAGCAGAAGAGATTGCAAAATATTATAATGAAAACAAATGTGGTGTAACCGCCGATGTCATGTTAAACTACTTATATAACCGTCTCGGCAAACCACACGAGATTGTTTCTTATAAGCGTATAGACACCATGAAACGCATTCATTATAAGTATAGAAACTGGTTAACTATATTAAACGACAAACTCAAACCCGGTCACTTAACCATTTTATTATTTACACGTCGCCGGAATATTGGACACGCAATTGTTATGTATAAAAACGATCAGGACAAATTACACGTATTTGACCCCCAGCAACGATTGATAATTACAACATCTGTCTCCCTTGTGAAATATTTTGATTCAAATAAATATACCAAAATGGGTACAGTAGTTGAACCGTTTTCTATTACGCCACCTCGCGATGACTCATTGCCCGTTCCGGTTGCATCGAATGGTCCTGGTCATGGTAAACGTAAACGCAGTACGCAATCGACGAAAATACGTAAAAATAAAAATTCTCCCCCGACCAAGAAGGTGAAAGCGGTCAATGATAATGATATGGATATTGTTCCTGACCCCATGTCCATATCTCCTGGTCCTGGTCATGGTCCTGTCCATAGCCGACGAGAAGGCGCTGGGTAGTCTCCTCATTCATCATCATCATCATCATCATTGGACGATGATAATATAACGGTTGCTGCTACGGTTGCTGCGCCCACTCTCCTTACCGATTATGAAGAGGCGAACGCTTATGCAAATTTCACCATTGCTCTGGCAGTGAAAGCCGCGAGGGTGTCGACGAATGTATTAGCCGAAGTGTCTGTCCGCGCGAAGGCTGCGATGAAAGTAGCGATGGATGCGAAATTAGTTGCAAATATTTTGTTGGCAAAATTGCGTTCGGCGTGTAGCGCGTTCCCATAAGGGATTACAACACGTTCTTATTTATGCACGAACCACGTTCGTAATCAGTGACAGTTATCATCGCGGTCGGTCTGGTCTGTCTAGTCTAACAAATGACTTTAGGATGAAAAAGTTAGACCATCGTAGGTGAAACTCCTACTATTGATTTACATTTTTAGATTTTTTATTTTCGTATTTTTGTGCGAACTTAAATGTCCAAAAGGTGTATATAACTGATTGATATACTGAAAAATGAACTAATAAATATATTCTCTCTGCGTAACTGTATTTACTTGATGATTGATATCAATTCAATTTTTTAATATCCATATATATATATATACATATATATATAT
>Ga0208768_1000675_pt1 | contig 21356 bp, 22 predicted proteins | sample AntAceMetag02UK1_FD_184760 | JGI IMG/M metagenome (GOLD analysis project Ga0208768, IMG submission 184760) | Saline lake microbial communities from Ace Lake, Antarctica - Antarctic Ace Lake Metagenome 02UK1 (SPAdes) (version 2) | ecosystem: Environmental > Aquatic > Non-marine Saline and...
CGTCTGGGTAGGAGATCCAACAGCAGTGATGTCATTTACACCCAGACTTGTGCCGGTCTGAATATTACCGACTGCCTCATCAAAGCCGTTCTGTAATTCCTGATATTTAAGAACATCGGCACTTGAATCGATGCGGTAGGAGTACTTGCCGCTGACCCATGCCTTATTCGCAACTCGACCATCAATCCCGATAGTCAGGGGCTGGCCCAAAGCTGAACCCGTGAACTCTCGGTTATCAAATACGTCTTTCGGGTTTATAACCGGATCAACACCTGGATCACCGATGTATAACTTACCGCCGACAAGCAGCGTTCCAGTGATCGGGTCGATGTGTTGCTGGTTTTCGTCAAATATGGCTGACATTTATCTTTCCCATAAAAAAGCCCCAGTTAAGGGGCTTCGGTGCTTAGTTGTGATTGAGGTGTTACTTGATTTCTGGTGGATCTTCTTCATCTGATAGAACCAAAGGAATAACCGCTGGTGTGAGTGGCGTGAGGACAGAGGGTTTTAACGGGTTTGGCTTCGGTGGCCTTAATACGAGCATCCCGCCTACGCCTGTTGATGCGCCCTCAAAGATTGAATTGATCAATGGAATGCGCTTAATAACTTCCTCTATTCGACCAACAGCCTGCGCGCTCGGCCCCCTGCCTAATGCAGTGCCGCGTTTTGGTTCTCTCAATTTCGACACCTTAACCATGTCAGTCAAGAATCCTATTTCTTCCTTACTGAATAGAATCTTCAATTTATCAGCGCCGATTTTATCCAGTGCTTTGGTTAAGTTCGCGCGTGACAGTGCCAGCTCTCCACCAACCTCATTAAATGCGGTGTCTCGGATTCTTTCCATAGCTTCAGCACGAACATCATTCCATGCCTCAAGCCCCGAACCATCAGAGTCAATCAATAGGAAGTCACGCAACTGTTTAACGTCTGCGCTGCGTACTGATCGGTTTAAAACGGCTTCATCAAGGAATCTATCGGGGTTGACTTTGTTTTCTAGAATATCCCGCACGATGTTCTTATTGCGGTTATCAAACTTATTAACCTTTGCTCGGCTTAACTCGCTTTCAAATTTAGCTTTTGCTGATCTCGCGCCTAAGAATACATCTTCACCAACAGCGCCCGCAACGTCATCATCTAGCGCATCTTTCAATACCTTTAGCTTGCCCCTGCCAAATGGGGTTAACGACTGGTAAAGGGCATTTAGATCAATCCTGATCTGTTCTGCTGTGGTCGCGTCAACTTTGCCGATTATCTTAAAACTTCTACTACTAGGATCTAATACACCATGGCTGCGTAATATATCCCTTGCTGCACTTGCTAATCCGCCACTGGCGGCATCAGATCCCGCTATACCGCGAATTGCAGCGCCTAACTGGTCAGGCTTGACTATCTTTTCGCCTGACGCTAATTCGCGCGCCTGTTTATATGCGCCTGTAATGGCTGCGTCTAGATCAATAGACCGATCAGCAATGAAATCAAAGGCTGTGCTGGTTGATTGGTTAGCAGATCCACCCGTTAGAGTGATGGCATTCTCGAAGCCTTGAGCTAGTGCCTGCTCCTGCCCCTCTATCGCCCGCCTAACGCGACCTGAAGTCTTGAATAGCTCTTGCTGTGATTGGAAGTCGGAAGCCTCACCAGTGACTTGAGCGCGTGTCGGGACTAAGCCTTTACTCTCAAGGAATTCTTGCCGCACAACACTGGCGGCATCATCGATATCACCGATGTCTATTAATCGCTTAGCTTCAACTGTTATATCGTTAAGGCTCAGCCCTGATACGGATAATGCCTCGATAAATTCTTTGGATGGCTCGCCTGCCGCGTTCAATACTGGGCTAGTCGCTGGCCTGCCTAGCGCCCTACGTATAAGCCGACCGCCAAGGCGACCAATAACAGGCAAAGCCACCTCCAGAGCACCCGCTGCAACGCCGCCCACACCTGCTGAGCTATATGTTTCACCTGTATTGCCTCCTTTTCCTTTAGTGATGAGGCCGCCTTCGACCGCACCTAACGCGCTGGCCGCAACAACCCTACCAGGGATAGTGGCTGCGTTTGCCGCTAATGTCCCGGGCAGTAGAAATGGGGCCGCCTCACCTATAACCTCACCCCCAATTGTAGAGATTGGGTTCTCATCTTTCAATGCATTAATTGACTGAGTAACGCCAGGGTCTTCAGGGTCAGCAATACCAAGCCCGCGCATGATGGTAGTTAACCCACGACCAGCGCCGATTAGAAACGACTCACCAGGGCTAGTGTCTTCAGCTAGTTTCTTGAACGCTTCAGCCTGTGCAGCCTGCTGATCTTCTGATTGTGGTGGGTCAACCGTAAACCCTTCGGGCACAGAAACAGTGGGAGGGTCAAGCTGGAATCCTTCCGGTATTAACTGGAAACCCATTGGCCGCCCCTATAGATAATCTTCTCACCTGTTGTCGGGTTGGTTGCTGTCGCGCCCTCAGGTATTTCTTGAGGCTGCTCGTCTGGTTGAGCTTGTTGCTTAACTTTATTACGCCGAATTGAGTCCTCAAATATACGCTGAACCTTTATCAATTCATTTTCTGCAAGCTCTGAGCTAATTAATGGATTAGCTAAGACGGTTGCTGATTTCTCAAGCGTCTTCTGCTCGTTGTCTGATATGGTTCCTGATCCCTTGAGTTTCTGTCTTGATTCAAGAGATAATAATGCTCTGATCTGGTCTACGTTGGCAATCGCATCAATAGACTCCTGCGACCTCAGCATTTCTGGCGTAATGGTAACCGCCTTACCAAAAGCACTTTCAAATACATTGCCTTCTAGTAATGCCCCGATCTGGTTAACTACGTTACTCGCCTCATTAAACCGGATCTGTTTTACTTCGTTGGCGTCGTTCTTGTCTTCTGCATTTTTCAGTTTAGTCTCATCGATCTTGACTAGTTTCAGCTTGTTGTTTTGCTGGAGTTCTCTAAGCCGCTCTTGAGACATCTCAAGCGACACTTTTGCTTGCGGTGTGTTCTGCTGCTCTGCCACGGTAGCTTTTGCGCGGCCTTCGATGAGTTGCATCTTTTGAGACATTTCTTCTTCAGAGAATAGTTTGCTTGCACGAGGGTCGGCTTTAACTTCGCCTGTTTCTATATTCCTTTGGGCAATAATATTGCCATCACCATCAGCTATTGCCTCAAATCCTGCTGTATTGGGTGCGTTCTGTTTCAGCCATTCGCTAGCCTCGCCCCTGAATGCCTCAGACTTACCAATGAGCTTATCAATGTTAAGCCCTAGCTGATCAAGGGTATCTGCGTTCAGCGCCTGGATGAACTCTGAGCCATCGCGCCCACCTTCCATTTCTGACCGGCCGAATTGAGCCAATGCGGTGCGCTTCTGGACCGGGTCTTTCATGTTCTTGATTTGAGTTAAGCGAATGCTCATCGCACCAAGCCGCTTCTCTTCTGCGCCTGCCGCTGCGACCTGTTCAGCCTGCTGTGTGGTAAATGCTTGCTGTGAAGCCAGTCGACCATCGGCACGATTCTGCCTGACGTCCTGTAGATCACTCTGATGATTGCGGTCAAGCTCCTTACCCATTAACTGAGAGGCAAGGGATATAGCGAATCGGTTACTAGCAACGCCACCATTCTGAGGGAACTGAACACCGAAGTCAGCACCTGAGAGTATATTAGCCATCTAAACGCTCCATCAATCCTGAGTAGTTAACAACATCAAACCCGCCGTATTCAGAGACTAAATCGGGGAAGTGCTCCTTGATCTGGGTAGACATAAATCCCATAGTCCGGCAATTACCGACGATGGTTTTCTTGGCCTCGTCAATCCAATCCCATGTGACTAAATCCAAAGGCCCGATCTTGCCCTTGAGCTGGACGTTCTTTTTAAGTCGTGGATCACTGAACGCAGTGAACGCACCACCAATAGCAGCGCCGAATAGATCCGTCTTGTTCTGGTTTTTGGCTTGAGATTTCTGCAATTGAAATGCCTTTTCGCCAAGTAATCCACCAGCTTCAGCTTCAGCAGAGCTAGTAATACCTGTTGCATTCGACTGACCGATACCGCCAAGCAATGCCGCGATCTGTTGATTCAATCCAATCTCTTGACCTTGAGCCTGAAAGCCCATATCGGCAAGTCCAGCTTGTCTGCCGTATAGCTGATTCTCTAACTGGAAGGCTAAGTCTGTCGGGAGGGCCGCTGCTGCTTCCATAGCCGTGCCTGAACGAGTTAAACCACCCGCTGCAAGCTGTCCCTGTAAACCGCGCTGACGCTCATCAACAAGCGCGCCGAATTGATCACCTCCCATAATTGCGTTAAGTCGATCATTGAAGCCCATTGCGGTAGAGCCTTGCTGGACGCCCTGCAATCCCTCTAAACCCGCCTCGTTGAACGGGTTATTACCGCCCATCATCTGCTGAAGTTGCGCTATGGCCTCTCGAAGACCAGCTATCTCGGCATCGGCTCCGGCAGTCGCAGCAGTCGATTGCAATGTTCCTGCCTGCTCGAATACGTTTTGCTTTGGCGCGCCTGGTGCAATGCCTGCGGGAGTGCTTGCATTAGCTAGCATCCACGGGGGCAGCGAGGAATCGATTTGCCGCCCGTTAAAGCGGTTGCGTTGTTCTTCGGGCATTATTTATTCCTCATGCTATTACAGCGCGATCCTGAGACCTGCGCCAATTTGTGCCATCTGAAAAGGCTGATGTGTATCCACCTGTTTCATCTGAGACCATTATTAGGCATCCCCTGCATTTAGTTGCATCGGGTACTGTGGCAACCGTGAACTCACCTTGTTTACCTGAGTTGATCGCTAGTTCAATTGATTCCAGCAATGACTGAATCTGTGGTACAAACTTGTCGCCTTCGATGACCTTCTGTCCAATGACAGGGATATCAACTATCGGGTTATTGCTCATCGTGTCTCGATGTATAACTTAGTGCCGGAGAAGTTCACGTCCTCACCAGTCTGGAGTCTGTAGCCCATAAACCTATCGTATATGCCAAGCCCGCCAGGGTAGTTCCAATCCAGCTCAACACCGTAATTTCCTATAGCTCCGGTACTCGCTGAGACATAAGGCCCATAAAGAACATTGTCGTCGGACATAGCTAAGTAAACAGAACCAATAGAGGCGTTGTAACCCTGGCTCATGTGGTACTGGAGAGACTGAGCATTGAAGCTCGCGCCCTGCTCTATACCGCCATCGATCACGCGGACAAAGGCATTACCGGCGTCCTTATTTGAATCATCTAAAATGCTGAGGTTACCCGCGAAGAATGAATAGTAATTCAATCCAAACTCCTGAATGTAACCAGCCTGCCACGGTACATTAGCACCACCAATTAAGGTATCAAGCCCATGCCAGTTGCCTTTGTAGAATCCAAACGCATGATTAGCCAAAGTAAAGTAAACAATGTCATCACCGCGCCACACATACCGACCTACCACCACTTCGGATAGCTGGGTTTCAGTGTAGGTTTCCAATATCGCGTCAATCGCATCATTCGATACTTTCGGAGCACCACCGGCAATCTGCGCGAAAATGGCCGGTACTTGGCCCTTCTTCTTGCCGATAAATAATACCGCTGCCGTTCCTGTTCCATCGTCCTGAGTCTCGACAACACCACCAATGATTCCAGCATCGATACGCCCTGTCTGTGGCTGGTAGGGTACTGGGTCTAATCCTCGGTCAAGGAAGCTCTGTATTGATCGATCGCCGCCGATATAGAGAATGTTATTAAGCTGGAATACTTCGCTGTTGTTGTCTGGTAATTGCTCAGCGTCAAAGAATGAACTGGTCTGAACCGTACCCGCTGCGCCTACGTCCGAGAAGAAAGCAGGATCTCCGTCACTTGGGATATAGATAAACCGGCCATTCATGTGAGTGACTGAATTGCACGGTACGAAATTGGTGTTACCTGATATATCAACGAGCGTATCGGACTTATCAAGTGTGTACTGAGCACCGCCCTTAACAACGATGGCTACCGTGTTAAATCCGTTGGCCGTCCTGATGTCTGCTGTGCCGGTGATGGTTCCTATCGTAGTGAACGCACCCGTTAGAACATTAGTGATCTTAATCAGTGACTGTGAAGCGACCGCATATAGCCCGCCATTCCACTCAAATGAACCCCGAGCAACGAGTCCGGTTGTGCCGTTTAACGTCGAGCCTGGGCGCTGAATGATCCTGCCGTTGTCGTTCCAGCAATTGCGTAATGCTTTGCGGGTATACGGCAGTTGTGCAGTGCCTTCAAGACCTAAAGGGAAGGCTATTTCAGCCAATTGAATCACCTTTCTGGAAATAAACATCGTCGTAGATGTAAGTCCCGCCATTACCTTGTCCTTTCGGTAGTGTCTCGCGTACTACCTGTCGGGGAATGGTGGTTACTTTGTACTTTCGTTTGATCATCGCTGCACCTTTGGCCGCGTTGATCCTTAATTCTGGTGATATCTGCGAACCTGGATGAGAAGGTTGCAGTAATAACGCTAGATTACTGGTTATATGGTTTGTAATCCCCTGTGGCTCTGACAGTTCATCGCCAATAGCCAGTAAAGGAACCGCGCCGGTATCAATGTCGTCATCTTGCAGTGATGATATGTATGAATTCAGCTTATTCCTGCCGTTCTCTAAAGATACGGGATTAGCGGGCTTCATCACAGTATGCGCGCCTATCTCTTGCAGTGCCGTTGTTACGATGTATGTGCCTGTGGACATTACTTAGCCGCCTTTTTCTTGACTACTTTCTTAACTACCTTTGGAATATCACGCTTCCACCCATTTAACTCGGCGTAATCAATGCTTTCTTGCCGGTCGCTGGTTTCAATCGCGTTGCCGCTTGGGCGTATCCATTTGATAATCATATTGACTCCTAAAGTGGGGGCGAGTTACCCCGCCCCCGATAGGTTAACGAACTACTATGCTACGCCGTAGCCGTGTCCACCCATGAACGGGTTGAGACAACCAAAGGCAGGATGCAAGTCGAAACGAACAGTCTGCTTGTTAGCAGCGCCATCCGAAAACTTAGAGCATCGCAGTTGAAGACCATCGGCTGTGGTAGCCAAGGTATCAGTGCTGTGCAGCTTCTTGATCGGCACAGATGCAATGGTAAGCGCATCGGGATGCCAGAACAGGTTGGGCTGGTGAGTCGCTGAAGCCGCACCAAGCAACGTAACAACGTCACTGGTAGTCGGTGAAGAAGCAACAGTGTTATAAGCACCAGCAGCCTCGAAGATTGCAGGACCAGTAACAACGATGTTACCCGCACCTGAACCATTCAGCGTGACATCAGCAACAACAGTACCAACGTAAACCACGTTAGCGCCTGAAGCATCGATGATTGGCTCACGAGTATTCAGGTTCAGACGGTTACGCCCTGTCACCTGTAACTGCTCACCCGCTTTAACCACAAGGTTGGCTTGAAACGCTGTAACAGGAAACGATTGTGTCATCGTGTCCTTAGCGGTCAAGTACGTAACGTCCGGCGCACCTGTCAATGTACCGGCACGATCAGCACCAGCAGAAGATGTATAGGTAGACAGAGTTGTAGCTGTCTTAACGTCGAACCCAGCAAAGTTACTGGCAACAGTCGCACGAGAGTTGGCTGAACCGGCTTCAGGGTTTACACCCAAAGAACGCTGCTCAGTCGCAAGCGCTACCTGGCTGTAGGGGTTAAGGAAATAACACCATGCCTTCGAGTCATCGATACCGCTAGCCTTCATCAGCGCACCAGCACCAGCAACCTCTGCCCATGAGTCAACACCTTGACCTGGCGCACCATAGTTCAAGCCGAGATTCTTCATTGCAAACGCTGCAAAGTTAGTCTCCAGTTTGGTTACGATACGATTGCCGATTGACTGCCACATCTCGGACTTGTCGCCCATCTTCAGTGCTTCGTCAACCTCATCATAGTCAACCGCGACAGTGATGTAGTTCTGCACAGTCGCAGATGCTTTACCGTTGATAATGTCTGAACGAGTAGTCGAGATATCGCCGTCAGCAGTTTCCTGTGCCGTGTAGTCAGTCGGGCGCTTAACGTCGATCACCGTACCGGAGTCGGGATTGAACTTACCCGCAAACAGTTGAGTGTTGACGTTCTTGGATAGAACTCGACTGGATTGGAAAGGCGCGAGGGTCTTCTTCATTACCTCGCGTGTAAAATTGCTTTCAAAATTGTTAGCCATGATTTAAATACCTATGAGAATGTAACACCCTCCAGACCGGCGTTATTGCTTGATATGCCTCTGCCTGGATCGACCTGTGTTTCTGGATCGAGGGTTATTTTAGAAGCTGGCTTGAGGCTCGAATGAATCTCAAATGTCAGCGCGTCAGCGAAGGCTTTGGATGGGTTTGATTTGGCTAGTGCCGCGATCTGTGCAGTTTTACCGGGGTTAGCGCCCATCGATGCAAGTATGCGATGTGCGTTTTCCGTGCTTGAGATCAATACCTGTGCGAAGTCGTCGCCAATGATATCAACCGCATTTCCCTCTAGTTCGTCGTAGTTCGTCACCTTCAAGGTATCTGCCCGTGCGTAGTGCGCTCGGTTGATCTCGTCGGTGGCTAACGCCTGACTTTCCTGAGTCGTATTCTGTGCAGTCTGCTGTACTATCTTCAGCGCTTCACCTGCGGCAATCCGTGAAATCTCGGACTGGTTCCATGCCCGCTGTGCCGCCTTGAACTCAATATCAGACCCATCGAAAGTGTCCTCATCTGGCTCAACGATTGTTTCTGCTTGTTGGTCACGGAGCTGGTACAGTTTTACCTGTTCCTTTAGTGCCTCCACTTCCGCTGTAGCGTCTGCAATCTCGGCGTTCTTGCCTTTGATGCGCTTATCAAACCTGCTTAACCTTCTAGCTGGCGGCTTCCCAGCTTCCTCAACCTTGATCTCAATGGGTGCGTCTTCTTCAGCTTCCAGAGTTACCGCTTCCACTTCAGTTTCAGTGTCCTCTGCATCCGCTTCCATCACGGTTGCACTGGTTACACCTACTTCATCAGCTTCAATGATAAATCCGTCAGCGTGAACTTCCGCTGGCCCTGTGGTGATCTCTGTCTCGGTTTCTATCGCCTGATCTTCTTGCTTCATTTTTGCCTCATTAGCTCTGAGTAGTTGTCATCGGAGTACGTCCGGTGGCGTATTCTGGAAGTCATGCCTGACTGCCGGGAATTCTGTTTATTGCCTATCTATTCGGTATTGGCGTGTTCTGTGCAAAGCGCCTAAATACTTGCGCTGCTTGATTAGCCTGAAGCCTCTCGTTGATATCAACAACGACCTCGGCTGTTTTGGCCTTGGTTAACTGAGTATCAGCCTGAGTTTCCATAGCTTCTGCCATCGTCTTAGCACTGACAGCTTGCTGGCCTTGCGTCTTCGCGTTCAGGTTCGCGGCCTCGGCTATCTGCTGTTGTGCTGCCGCTGCAAGTAGATCCTCATTCGGGTCTTTCTGCTGCTGTGCCTGCTCAAGCATTTCTTTCTCGTCGTCTGTCTCAGCATCCACCAATCCAGACTTGATCATGTTCATCCGGTTCAGCTTCTTCAGAGGCTCAAGACCTGTGCCAGTGATGTTGTTAATCCACATCGATATAGCCGGGCCTTGCAAGGGATCACCTTCGGGCAGCTTCTCGATCAGTCGCTCAATACTCTCAACCGTGGCTTCCTGCTGTGTCTCGTAAGACTGACCGACATCAACCGTAGTGCTGAACCTTCCGCGTGATAGATCATTGATGTTGATTGCGTTGCCGTTCTGTGTGTCCAGCGTGACCTGGTTAAGCTCGACTGTTCTCAATGTACCGTCAGCAGAGATAGCCTTCTTCATCATTGAGCGAGTGTAGATATCACCCGCCTTTGATCGGTAAACCCTGCCCACTTGGGCCATTGACTCGATGATGTTGTTCGTGATGAACTGAGTGTTTAAGTTATCACGTTGTATTAAAGCGTTGACTGCCTTACCCGATACATTAGGGTTCAGCGCGTCTTGATTGTCGCCAGTCTTCTGGAGTAGATGATTTGTTATTACACTAATTGCCGCCATTGCAGACTGATCAACCATTGGTGGATCGATTCTACCTACAGGCCCGGTAGCTAATACATTGCCGTTATTATCTAACGCTGGGTTGATGACCTGATACGCCTTATTGGTGTTATCGGCTAACTCGTTCTCGTGCGCTTCAACCTGATCATTCAAGTAGATATTGATACTGTCAGCACTAGCAGCAGAGGTTTCAGCTAACTTGCTAATCATGGTATTCAATGCCCTGTTACCATCCATCAGCTTACGAACCAACCCCCAGCAATGCTCCTTGCCGTTAATGAATACGCGGTAGGCATAGAAAGGAATGATCGGTAAGAACTTACCCGCGATACGCTTAGGTGTTTGGATGAACTCTTGACCTGTGAAGATAGACTTCTTAACGATCTGCCGCTTGATCTCGCGCTCTCGGACAAACTCCCAGCCTGTAGCCTCAAGCTCACCCTTTACGGTCTCTAGCTCATCCATCGGATAAGCCCTGATCTGGTTTAGTTGGACGTTCTGCCAAACAGAAACATCTTCCTTAATCTTGTGGATCTCATACCGCTCAGCCACATAGATCGACTCAACGGTGTACCAATCCAGTGAACTCTGATAATCAGTAGACGGAGTGAAGGCGCTCGACTCAGTGAGATTGGGGTACTTGTCTTTGAATGCTTTAGGCGTGAAGCCTGTTAATACTGTGACCCACCTTGCATCGGACTTGTTCGCTTCCTTAGCATTGGCATCGAACATAACGTGATCGTGCGCGGAATGGACTGTCTTCCAGATGATTTCCTGGTTGTCGTTCTCAGGGTCTTCCTCGTCAATGAACTTCTCGGATAATTGGATAGCACCCATACCACAAGCAGCCGCCTCGAACACTGCGTTATCCTGTGCTGGCTTGCCACCGTTCTCCCTGAAGTCGCCGCGATACACGCCCGTTAACAACTCAGCATCATCGTCGGTCGTCTTCATGTCGTCGGGTTCGTAGATAACACCCGCCCGGTTCTTAGTCTGCTCACCAACATAAGTAAACAAACGCTCTGATGTCATGTCGAACTCAAGCCTTGCTCTTGTACTGTCCTCACCGTGGGTCTTCTCAAGGTATTCTTCCCACATTCCACCCGTCACACCAATGAAGCGGATATCCTTATTCATATCCTTGATCTGCTTCTCGTTCACCTGATAGTCTTCACTGACATCTTGCATGAACTGGTCAAGGCTTTGCTTTTCGGCTTCTGTCATATCCATCAGAAATAACCTTTAGCCTTGGGGATCACGGTTTGTTTGTGGTCTTTGATTCGTTTCGTCATACTCGGGAATAGCTCCGTAATTGCCCATACAAGCGCATCTACTCTGTCAGGACTGTAGCCCTGTGACTTCCTATCAAAGTCGCTTGTGAATGAAACCATCTGATCCTCTAAAGTATCCAATGAGCCTACATGATGGACTCTGCCTTGCTCATAGAGCGCCGCAATTGGCTCAGCCCTTGTGACCTTGCCCCTTGATGCTTTGACCTGCTTGACGTTAACGTGAGCGTCTACAGATCGAATAGTGTCTTCAACCATATCACCGCCGTTATTAGACTCAGCGACAATCACATCGGCAGACTCAGACCGGAACAGACTCACAGCCTTCTTACCCCATTGATTCGGAGACATACGGCCACTCTCATCAGCCCAAACATAAGCCTCACCATCGACGCCTTTACCAGCGCAGACAATACCAGTCTCATCTGAACCTTCATTGTTTGTTACCGATGGATCTACCGCGACCACCACCCTTTCCATATCAGGCATGGCGTTAGGGCTCTTGCGGGTTTCGTCAATATTTGCCCTTGTCCATAAAGCACCCGGCATATCATCCAGAAGTTCGGCGTTAAGCTCTTGCCGTCCTATCCTGGTGCCTTCGTACTTCGTAATGATTGAGTCAAAGAATGACGGCGCGAGGTTCGCCTTGTTGTCGTAGGTAGACCCACTTGTTACAACTGATCGAGGGTCCGACATAATATCCTTTAGTATCTTTAGCGGCCTCGGTGTCGTGGTTACAATCGCCTGTGGAAGCTTGCCCAGCCTCAAGCCAAACTTAGCCTGGTCCCATGCGTCCATGTAGCGCCACGATGCAAGCTCATCAGCCCATATCTTTTCATGCTGCTTACCCCTCAACCTGTCTGGCTTGTCTGCTGTGAAGATTAAGGACGTTGCACCATTAGGCCACTCAAGCTTTGATTCGTGCTTCTTGTAGTAAGGTCGTTCATCACGAGGACAGATGGACATAATGCCACTCTCACCTTCAACCATGATGTCTCTAGCGTCGTCTGACGTGGCCCCTATGAGGTTAACGTACTGGTTCGTCTTAACCCACTCCCTGACCGCTTCAGCACCTGTACGGGTCTTACCGAAGCCTCTACCAGCAAGGATCAACCAGTATGACCAATCGCCCTCTGGTAGCTCTTGTGCGGGTCGCGCAAGGAATCCTGTCCATTGATACAACAAACCTTCAGCATCTACATCACTTAATGCGTTAAGGATCTCGTCCCTGTCCGGCATTGCCGCCAGTTGATCAAGCAGACTTAGATTCGATGATCTTTCTAAGTGCATCGACTGCGCTCATGTCTTTGGTTTCAACTGTGGCGTTAACATCCTGCTCTGTTTTATCCTTCCATCCAAAGTTGTTCTTCAGGTTGAAAATAGCCCCTGTGACATTGTTACCACCTAACCTTTGCTCAAGTGATATCTCAATTCTTTGCCTTGCCCTTTTTATAGTGGGAAGAAATGCATCCTTATGAGCGTAGTCAACAAAGGCTCTGCGGCTCATTCCAAGCACATAAGACAGCCCTGCCACTGTTGGTATCAAGTCCTCTATGTCACTCACCACCAACAAGTCATCGCCGTCTAAATCTTCAAGTAGCTCGGTCTGCATTGTTTGATGCACCCTACAAGCGAGGAAGTACAGATCGATTACCCGTTGCATTGCTTCTGGCGTCTTGTACTTAGGTGGTCTGCCTACAGGCATTGATCCCATCACACCCACCCCTTAGCAACATACAATTTAATTGGCTCGCCCAGGTCTTCGTCAGCGTCTACAGCATTGGGATAGATGAACCATTGCCCTACTGCTAGATCAGTTGTCTCTAATGCCGTTAGCGTGCCGATAAACTTACCTTCGTAGTAGTCCATTCCACGAGTGATAGCAGGCGTGTCACCCGGGTATTGCATAACGGAGAATGTAGTCGCAAACGCCTCTACGTCAGAACCTGATATACCGAAATCAAATTCAAATGTGTGGCCTTGCCTTACGCTGTTAATCACGAATTATTCCTTTTGCTGAATGTCATGCTTCTGCCTCGATTACCTGAACCAGTAGCCCTGCCGCTTTGACCGCCGGTAGCTGTTCTATTTCTGTCTGAGCTGATTGCGTTGCGCTTAACCCCCCCACCTTGGATAACTCTGATCGGTGGCGGTATTCTGATCTCATCGGATGAATCAATCGTGGTAACAGACAACCCAGCAATAGAGTACCGGCCAACGTCTGCCGTTATGCTCCAGTCACGGATAGTGTCTGATACCGAACCCGTCAGGACATACCCGCCTGGCGTGGCAATGATCGGTATTTCTCGACCGAGTGCTACATCGCTTCCTGATAGACTGTAACTACCAGCCTCGGCAGTCATGGTGGTATCAGTTATCGCAGCGTTTGTATCTGCGTCTATACCTGTGAGGGTGTAAGAACCCGCTACAGCGATTGTTATCGCATCGACGTTAGTAGTCGCGTCTGCTCCAGTAAGCGCGTAGGCACCTACTCCGGCAGTCTCCACCACCGTTTCGAGTACGGTTATCTGCTCTGTTGTTCCTGCTGTCCCGTCACTGGGATCGTAGAAGAAATAATCTATATCAAACTGGGTTGTAACTGGATCGGGTGAGACACTAAATATCCCCGTTCCTGTCATACTGATCGAATAACCACTGACTGAGTTATCAAATACAACAATAACGCCAGCAGTTAACCCGCTTAACCCTGCCGCACCATAGAACGGTGAAAGAGGATCAAGGTCTATCCAATCAACATCAAGCGCAAAGGCTGTCCACCCATCAGCAGGGTATAAATCAACATCTGTGCCAGTTAGCGAGTATTCGCCTGGTTGAGCTGAGACTGCTGTTACATTCCCAGAGTCTATCGTTGAGGCATTGGCCCCAGTTAATACATAACTTCCAACCTCGCCTGATATTACCGGTGCGGCTGTTATCGCTATCGACCATGCTTGGTCATCAAATGCGTCATTATCGAATGATGTGTTATCAAACGATAAAGCTGTTGTCTGTGATGTATTGGAAGCCTTACCGCTTAATACATAAGAGCCTACGCCTGCGGGTGTTAATTGATCCCATATCGTAGTGACAGCAATACCAGTAAGGGCATAGCTTCCAGCGTCTGCTGTAGTCGGTAAGCCTCTGACCGTATCCGCGTCTATTCCGGTTAGCGCGTAACTCCCTACCCCTGCGCTTGTGGTCTTTGCCCTGGTTGTGTCTGCGTCTTCACCTGTTAGGGCGTATCCACCAACACCGGCAGTAGCAACAAGGGCTTTAGAGGCATCTACCGAAGCACCGGATAGGGCGTAAGATCCAACCCCTGCCGATTCTACTTCACTATGCTCGGTATTAGCGTCCAATCCAGTTAAGGAGTAAGACCCTGCCAGCCCACTTAAATACTGATCGTATAAGGTTGCCGCGCTTGTACCGGATAATGCATAAGCACCAGCATCAGCCGTTAATGTGGTGGCTGTCGGTTCATCAATACTGAACGCATCGAAATCAAACGCATCATTATCAAATGAATCGTTATCAAACGAGATCCCGCCAGCAATCGACGTATCCGAATCAATACCCGTTAGCGCGTAGCTTCCTACTTCTGCCGTAAGTAGCTCATCGACGATAAAGCCAACTGTCGACCCGTCTAGTGCGTAACTGCCAACACCCGAAGCGATAACTGTAGCTTTCGCGGTGGTTGCTGCTATCCCCGTTAGGCCGTAACTTCCAACGCCTCCACTAGTCAGCTCATCTGTTATAAACGATGCCGCTATTCCAGTTAGATCGTACTCACCAACACCCGCCGATGTAACTGTGGCCTTTGCTGTGTCTGCGCTAGTGCCGGATAGAGTATAGCTACCGACATCAGCAGTAGTGATCTCATCCTGTTCAGTGTTAGCGTCTTCACCTGATAGAGCATACGACCCAACACCGGCCGCCTCAAGGGCTGCTTTAGTCGTCGCCGCGTCAATACCAGACAGCGCATAGCTTCCTACTTCACCAGTTATAAACTGATTGTATTCTGTATTAGCTGCTATTCCTGTTAACGCGTAAGAGCCCGCATCAGCAGTAATCGTAGTGGCAGCAGAGCCTGCCTCAATCGCAAAGGCGTCCTCATCGAAGGCGTCTGTATCAAATGCGTCAAAGGCAAAGGCTACAGTAGCCGCTGCTGTCCCACTATCTGCGCCCGCTAATACATATGACCCAACACCCGCGCCACCCAGTAGAGGTGTATCAGCAGCGACAACATGATTGCTGTGGTAATCCGTATAAAAGGCATCACCACTACCGGCTGGTGAGGTGTTGTCGTTGTCTGGGTTGTCAAACGTAAAGTTAGCAAGGAGAATACCAGAGCTAGTAATAGCGGCATTACCACTCCAATCACCACCACCGTAACTTGCCGGATCTCGAATGGTTGAAGCGTTCGGCTCGCGTCCACTTGAATTACCGAAGTCTGGATCACCCGAACCATACGCAAGCTGATGCGTTCTGGTGGCGCTTCTTACAACAGCGCCATTAATCCAGAGGCCCATATCGCCCTGGTTGCCATCGTTACCCGCAAACTGGAAACCTACACTGAACCACCCTGGCAGATCCGCGTCAGGTATTTCTTCAATTAAACCATCGTGATTTACGTCACCGCCGTTATTGTGGTTGCAGCAAATCTCAACGCCGGAAGTCGTAGCGCGCATGAACCCTGATTGCGCATGAGTACCACCACCGTTATGAAATATACCGTAGTTCGTGCCGTGCGCCAGACCAGCTGGGATATAGATCAGCCCGGCAGCATCAGTGATGATGTAAATATCAGTCGCATCACTGGGGGGCGGGTCGTTCTGGTTGTTCATCCCCTCGTATGAATCAGAGGTAGATATGTCGCCCGATGCTACAGCGGTATTGTCACCGCCTAATGAATCGTCACCAAAGTTGGTGCCGAGATTGGCTGTATTTAGCTCCCAATAGGTATGCGGCCCTTGTGCCGTTATAAACGCAGCGCGCCCATTCTTGGGAGTAATTGCAGCCACTACCGTCTTACCTCATGTAAACCCTCCATAGAGAGTGTGGTATTAGCCACGCCATTTGTCGCCACTTGAGCCATCCCCAAGCACAGCAGTATTGTTGATTGCTTCCGTATTCACGCTAGGAACGCCCGCTGTAGCTGCGCCAACTGCTGTACCGAGCCACTGGGTTACGCTGACATCAAGTACATCACCATCAGCGAATAGAGCATCGTAGACGTTTGCTGAAACAATCTGAAACTCATGGAATACAGGGAGATGAACATCAGTATCGTGAATCGCTAGCATGGCTCTGCCGGTGTAATTGACATTCGCCGCTGCAAGCTCTAGATCATAGAACCCTGCAACATCACTAGAGATATGCACCATGTCATTAGACCCACCCGATGCCGTGGGCGCTGCGTCCAATGATAGGACAGGAACACCAGCATCATCAACGCTTAATGTTACCCAATCATTCGTCACGGTTAGCGCAATCTCTGGTGTCACTGCGTCAGTCACATCGTAGAAAGGCCCGACAGTGACTCGGGTTGCTGTGTTTTTTCTGAGTATTCTCACGCTCGCCTCTGTCTGTAATTGTTCATAAACTTCGGTACTAATATACCGCCGCCTTCTGTGCCTTCAAGCCAAATAGCTAGCTCTTGGTTTGTGGTGTTGCCTGCTTGAGAATCTGGGATGGACGAAGGAAAAGACCCGTATGCCTGTGTGTCGCCGCGATAGGTCTTGCTTGCAGACGTATCGGCGTTAACCGCAGTAAAATTATCCACATTGAAACACAATAGATAATTTGTCGCGTCTACAATAGCGAGGCTTATGGTTCCTGAATTAACACCAGATGCCGGTGATGTTATTTCTACCTCAGCAAGTAAAGTGGTGCCTGCTGAATTGTATACACCTAACCATATGCCCGTAGGTACATCGAAGGGGTCAATATCAATATTAATTGATGTCGCAGTCCCAGCGCCGGTAGATGTGTATCCACCTACAGAGCGCCCGATCTGGCCAGCGTTAATAGTTACCCAACCATCAACCGTGTCATTGCCCAGTCCTAATAAAATAGCCATTACGCTCCTCCGTCAAAGCCGTTGAGTGAGCCGATCTTAGCGTTGCCATTGGCGTCTGTATTTGGTGGTGTGGTATTCCAGATTTCAATGTTGTCGTAATCAATTGAGGCAGGGCCACCGTTGGTTGGCGTGGCTTGGTTGCTCGGCCCTTCCATCCACTTAAACCCGTTTCGGGCTTGTGAACTTCCGCCTGAGAAATTTACGCCGGTTTGGTTAATTACTGGCTGTCCGTCGATCCATGCTCTACCGATTCCGTCAGTGCCGTCAGTATCCATCAATGCATAAAACTCAAACTGGTGGAAAAGACCGTCAGACACAGACCCGAATACATTCTGCCATCTAAGAGTTGAAATAGCTTGATAAGGCTCAGCATTACCTTGAATGCTGAGTGCATACAATCCGTCGTTACCTGAAAATTGAGGCAGTAGCTGCATTTGACTACCAGAAATGCCATTGTTCGTATTGCAATAGATATACCAGATTTTATCATAAACAGGGTTGCCGCCACTCCATGAGAACCCTGCCTCATAACGCTGATACCAGCGCATCCATATTTCTTTTTGCTGTGTCGGAAACGCCAATTGAAACGCATTAGTAAACTGATTGGTTCCATCACCATTCCAAACGCGAAGACCTTTGCTCCCATTCCCATTTGGATTTGCAGCAGCAGTGACAACCTCTGTGGATTCACCGCCTACCAGCTTAACACCATCCCAAGCCCAATTTATCCAAGGATCGGTGCTGACTACAGAACAATCGACTGGGCTACCTGTGCCGTCCTGTCTGCAAACGGACGGGTAATCAAAATCAGTTTTGAAGAATGCATTGCCAGTGCTAACGCTAGTAGTATCCGATGCCTCATTGGAGAAAGTAGAGTCACCGCCTGTATTAGTCGCTTGTACCTGATAGAAATACTGAGTCTCAGCAGACAGTCCGCCGCTGCTGTAGCCTTCAACACCGATGCCAAGAGTGGCGATAGTAACGAAGCCCGTTCCGGCGCTAAGACTGCGCTGAACAATAAAGTTAGTCTCGTTATCTGAGTTATCCTGCCACGCTAGATTTATCGTGGTGGATGATGCTGTAGTAGCGACCAATAGAGATGGGGCTACTGGCGCTGTCACAGGTATGGCCACCTTTGTTCCTATGATAATTTCATCAACGAGCATGGTCTGCTGCGCGGGAGATCCCTCACCCAACCAAGGGGCCAATATGAATTGGTCAAGGAGCATATCTGTATTTGCGCTACCAGTTCTCATTAACACATCATTCGCGTCAACCTCTAAACTACCATTAAGCCAATATTTAAAAACTCCATCAGATTGACCTACATTTCCAACCATTGTATTTAGCTTTAAGAACGCCTCAACTTTGTACCATGTGTCTACCAGCATTGTTGTAGATCCATCATAAAGCTGAGTGCCGTCAATATTGGCTGGGTTGGAGTAATCTAACCGCGGAACTAAATCATGCTGCTCGACGTAGAGCGTTAATTCACTGCCGAACAAACCATCAAAAGCTCCATTTTTATTAGTCATGAAGTAAAATTCATGCGGATGGAATGCCTGTCCAGATCCTACCCACCCGCTTAGATATTTAACACGGTAGCTTACATAAATATTATCCGACTCGGGGAAGGCATACCTCATCGCCCCACCGTTGGGGGGTTTGGTTGCGCTTGCTGCCCACGTCCAATCTATTGATTGGGCGCTACCGGCAATAGCTCCATCTGCGGCTAGCGTTTGAGTGGTGTTGTCATACCATCCGCGACTAGAGAAATTATTGTCCTCTGCGGGTTCTCTCAGTATTTCATCTATCTCTATCGTGACACCTGGGAAAGTAACGTCAGCGCCGCTGTAGCTGTACGATCCAGGCTGACCAACCATAAACTCATCAACGACTAGTGTTGAGAATAGATTGGCGTCAATCCCTGCGCTTGCGTAACTTACTGGTGCAGCAGCCATCACTGAGTTAATCTCCATCGGGGTTAAACTCCCGCCCGACAGGACTCTCATGGTTACGTCAACAGCATTGACAGTCATACTTAGGCAGACTTAGCGCCCATTGCTTTAGCTAAGCGCGATACTACCTTGCTCAGTTCGCGGATCTTCTCTATGTCAACGCAGGCTTCGTCATGCTTCTTGCCTTTCGCTGTGCGTAGAACGTCCATTTCACGGGCAATATCATTCATCTCTGTCATCTTGATTTTGCGCGCTGCCTTCAGCGGGGCTAGTTCTTCTTTCGCTCTTTCAAACGATGCCCAAATCTCGGGGTATTTATCTCGATTATGCATTGTCATTCCTATACAAAAGTGAGCCAGTTAGCGCCAAAGTCAACCGTGAATGATTCACCGTCAGCAAGGTCAACAGCAGAGCCGTGATCGTACCAACCGATCAAAGCGTCAGAGCCATTCGTCTCATTGAATGCGACCACATATCGGAATTGAGCGATAGCACCGCCTGATGCTGTCCAGGTGATATCTGTTGCAACGACTTCAGCCGTGCCAGCAGGGTTTTCCGACATCACGTTACCAGTGTCTTCGCCCTTGGCAACGTAATCGTTGCCTGCCGCGATTTCTGCCGGTGTACCAAATACTGTATTGGTTGCCACTGGCGCGACATTCGTTAGATAAAGATTCACTTGGTCGGTGTTCATGTCGTGCAGACCTAGCCACGACTGCTCAACGAAATCGTTGATTTTGTTGTACGTTGCCATTGTATTTCCTCGTTGTTCGCACCTTCACGAACGGTTAAAAATTAGGGGTTGGCTGCGCCTTCACAGCCTGCTTATTACCCGGATACTGCTCGTTTAAGGTACTGCCAAACCGCTAGACCGATGCCGCCTGTGACGGTGACTAACAAGTAAAATACGAAATTACCCTTGAGCCTTTCAATGTTGTCGGTCTTGCGCTTTTCCTTACTTCGCATGGTCTGGATGTATCGGTGATCATCGCCTTGCGAGTGGGTTTCAATCGCGGCCTTGACTTCATCGGTCGCAATCTTTGTGGTTTCGCTGATGGTGTCGTGAATAACACCCTTGAGCTGCGCTAACTCTTCTGACGTCATTTCCCCTGCGCTGCCCGAACCAGGTGGGTACCGAAAAAGAAAGCGCCGACTCCAAGCGTTAATAGCCCTAGCGGGGAATCAGTGCAAATCTGGTAGACGTACTCGCTCCATGCTGGGTCGAACTTGAATAGGATGACGCTGAACACCAGTAACATGATCTCAGCGCGAATAATCCACATTGCCAAGTCTCGTCGGGTGATTGACCTTTGTGTGTTCTCGCCGACTGTACTTTCAAAGAATGAGCCATAGCTGTCGAGGATCTTGCCAGTAACTGCGGCTTTTTCCTGATCAGTGAACTGCTGGCCGTCAATCCATCCACCGATACCACTAGCGACCTTCATTACGTTGTCGGCACCCTTGGCGCTTGTGTTGACTCCTAGAATGGCTTTTCCTGCTGCCAGTATTCCTTTGAAAAAACTCATATCATCAATCCACACTTCTGCGCCAATCTGTCGCTCGGTTCCATGTGAACGTGCGTGCTGTGTAGAACAATGTCGTAATCCGGTAGTCGCCGCTTTAGCTCGGCATGGACTCGAATGCGCTTGGCTTCGTCCCAGTAGCGGTTTCGAATATCGACCGCACAGCCTGAGTAATGCCACGATCCGGCAGAGTGAACACCATCCAAACCTGCAGTGATCGTTATTCCATCCAATTCGCCTTCTTCGATCCATAGGCGTTCAGCAACTTTCATTGCTTTACGCATCACGGGATTAAGCCCGCGAATATCTACGGATGGATGGGATAGTTTCATTTGCTCATCTCGGTTCGCGAATAAAGAATAAATAGCCCCGCTCCATCCTCGTATAGGTGCCTGCCGTTTGAACTGGCCGCGTTAATTTTGGATTGATGGTGGGGCGTAAACTGGTCTGCGTACAAATTTCAGATGTTATGCGGTGATGCGTATAAACTTCAGATATACGGATGCGCGCATAAAAAAGCCC
>Ga0208768_1000685_pt1 | contig 21121 bp, 21 predicted proteins | sample AntAceMetag02UK1_FD_184760 | JGI IMG/M metagenome (GOLD analysis project Ga0208768, IMG submission 184760) | Saline lake microbial communities from Ace Lake, Antarctica - Antarctic Ace Lake Metagenome 02UK1 (SPAdes) (version 2) | ecosystem: Environmental > Aquatic > Non-marine Saline and...
GGCTAGGGCTTTTCTTAGGGGCTTTTACCATAAGTTTCCCTTTCTTTAAAGACTTTGCAGACATCCGTTTTCCGGGCGTATTGCAACGTATTGGTGTGGTATTCTTTTTCACTGCAATTTTATTTGTCAATTTTAAGGGGAGGACACTTTTAGGAATAACGATAGCCCTGCTTGTGGGGTATTGGCTGTTGATGGTCTTAGTGCCTGTGACAGGTATGGCTTCTACGCTAGATAGGGCACCGAATAATTTAGCAAACTGGTTGGATGTACAGGTGTTTGGAACACACAGCTATAAGGCAGATTACGACCCGGAAGGACTTTTGAGTACGGTTCCATCCATTGCCAGTGCTTTATTAGGGGTTTTTACAGGGTTGATTTTGACTTCCAAACAAGCTAAAAAGACAACTATTTTAGTGGGATTAGGGGGTAGTTTTTTGATTATAGGACATCTCTGGGACTTGGCTTTCCCAATTAACAAAGCATTATGGACAAGTAGTTTTGTTCTGGTCACCGCCGGATGGGCAAATCTGATATTGGCTTTAATCTACTACATCACGGATGTAAAAAAAATAGCCTTTGGGAGTATATTCAGATATGCCGGTGCCAACGCAATCGTTGTGTATTTTCTATCCAGCTTTATTGCCAAGATCATGGGTCAGATAAAAATTGGTGACACCTCCCTACACGGATGGCTTTTCCAAAATATCTTTGTCCATGATATAATCTCTATGCAGTTCTCCTCCTTACTGTATGCCTTGACGGTGGTACTTTTCTATTGCCTTTTGGCATATTTCTTTTACCAGAAAAAGATTTTTATAAAGGTATGATTGTGAAACATCCAGTTCAACTTAAATTTCTTCTAGTTCTTTTTTTACTGATTTTTAATGGGACAACTTTTGTGTACGGTCAGGAAGATTACCAAGATGGTTACGTGGTTACAACTAAAAACGACACCCTGTTTGGACTCGTAAGCGACCGTAAATTAGGGCCATTTGGCGGAATACATGATAAGGTAAAACTTAAGGGTAACCGTTTAAAAAAGCGATTTTCCACCAAACAAATCCAGTCTTACAAAAAGGGCGATATCGTATACAAAACCATGTTTTTGGACGGGAAATATGAGTTTCTTCGTGTGATATCCGAAGGTGCTGTTTCCCATTATGTTTATGAACTTCAGCAACAGGGGGAGGAAATGATATTGGATATCGATTACCTAAAAAAAGAGAATAGTAGCACCTTGGTTAGAGGAACTCAAGGTATATTTGGACTGAAGCGAAAAAGGCTAAGTCAGTTTTTTGCCAATTGCCCACCATTGGCAGAAAAGATTCAAAACAAGGAACTGAATTATATCTTTGAAGTGGTAGAGTTTTATAACGAATGGAAAGAGAAGTAAAAAACGTACTAGGAACAGCATTGCAGCCCTGTTGTTTTGAGCCCAAAACAGGATTTTATAGGGATGGTTTTTGTAAAACAGGCAAAGAGGATTATGGTACCCACGTGGTCTGCGCCGTAATTACCGATGAATTTTTGGAATACACAAAATCTAGGGGAAACGACCTGTCTACGCCTATTCCACAATGGTCTTTTCCCGGCTTGGTTGCAGGGGACAAATGGTGCCTATGCATTATGCGCTGGCTAGAGGCAGCGAAAGCGGAAAAAGCACCTAAAATTGTTTTAGAGTCAACCCATGAAAAAGCTTTGGAATATACTAGTTTGGAGCTGTTGGAAACCTATAGCTTCGCAGAATAACTTTTCTATTGTTTATTAGCCGAAAACGCCCATTTTAAAAAATCAGGAAATGCTTTCCCCCAAGTCGGTAAATCGTGCTTTCCACCATCGATTTCTAGATAGGTAATCTCCCCTGGATAGGAGTAGCCTTTCTTTTGTAATTCTTTTATAACGTCCATGGTGTCATCGATAGCATCAATAACACCGTTATGGTTTCGGTCTGCTGTTTCATCGGCTGTGCCACATTCAAACCAAAATTTTTGTCTGGCAACGTAATCCCTGTTTTTGATGATGTCTAAAACGATGCGACTTCGGTCTGGTTTATCGCCTTTTACGTAGGGCTTTTTTCGCCACCAAAAAGAACCGCTGAATACCCCGACCTTGGTAAAGTGCGAAGGATGCTTATACATGATATCAAAAGCGGACAACCCGCCTAAAGACATTCCGCAGTACACCCAATCCTTAGGATTTTTGGACAATTTAAATTCCGTCTTCAAAAAAGGAATAAATTCTTCTATGATAAACTTGGAATAGGCGGCTGCCTTGTTGCCCCTGTTCTTAAAATCCGGAACACCAGCCGTTCCGTATTCGTTTAGTCGGTTATCATTACATTCGATGCCAACATAACAAAAAGGTGTTAAATCGGTATCCGAAAAGGCGTGGGTCAAGCTGTTTTCAAGGTTCATGGCTTGGTAATCCTGACCATCGTTTATTAAGAGAACGGGGAAGGGCGTGTCACTTTTTCTGTAGTTTCCTGGCGCCACAAAGCGGAACACCACGTTCCTATTCAAATTTCTTGAATAGAAATGACCTTTTGCAGTAATAAAATCTATTTGAAATTTCATATCTTACGGTAAGCGAGTGCAAGTATAACGATAAGTGAAAAATTAAATTTGTTATGTGAAAAATTAAATTACTTTTGCGCGCCCTAAATAGTTGATATTTAATCTCTTTGGATAAATTTTAAATATGGCAAAAACGGAACACATTCCTTATTACTCCAATACGCTAGGCCGCAATATTATGGTAGAGGTCATTGGACATTGGGGAAATCCTATCTTAATGTTCCCATCCTCTGGCGGACAATACACACAAAACTCCGATTTTGGATTGAATGCTTCCGTAATGCATTTAGTGGAGGAAGGTCGGGTTAAGCTGTATAACGTGGAGACCATAGATATGTTGTCTTTTTATGATGACCACATGGATTCCCAAACCAAAATTCATAATTATGAACTGTACATGCATTTTTTAAGGGATGAATTCATACCTTATATTCAGAAAGGATGCAATACACATAGAATAGGAGTTGCGGGCGTTAGTTTTGGGGGTTTTCATGCCGCTAACGTAGCGTTTCGCTTTCCGGATTTGGTTTCTCATTTAATTGCCATGAGCGCGGCCTTTAACATCAGAAATATGACGGCACTTTCAGAGGACATGCGTATTTATTTCAATTGTCCGGATGAGTACATGCAAAATGAGGAAAGTTGGAAATACAATCACATGCAGATTGTTTTAGGCACTTCTGATTGGGATATCTGTTTGGATAAGAACAAACACATGTCCGGGATTCTAAACAGCAAAGGAATTTCGCATTGGTACGACGAGAAAAAATGGCAGGATCACGATTGGCCTTTGTGGAAAATGATGTTTCCAGAATATTTGGGGAAATACTTTTAGGTAATGGTATCGTGACTACAGCTAAGAGATAATTTTCACATTAATTAGTGGTAAAGTACAATCAATATTCATAACATAAAATAGAGATTCCCGCCGTTGCGGGAATGATGAAAATTTAATTTATTATGGTAAAAAAAGTAGGTATTTTGTTTGGGATGGAAGACACCTTCCCATGGGCATTTATAGACAAGGTAAACGAACTGGGCAAAGGCGAAATTGTTGCGGAAGCCGTACAGATCGATAAATTACAACAAGGCATAGATTATGGCTATCATGTAATTTTTGACCGTATTTCACAGAGTGTGCCATTTTATCGTGCGTATCTTAAAAACGCTTCCCTTATGGGAACTGCCGTGATCAACAATCCTTTTTGGTGGAGTGCGGATGAAAAGTTCTTCAATAACTGTTTGGCGATGGAGTTGGGTGTTCCCGTTCCAAAAACTGTGCTTTTACCCTCCAAGGAACGGCCGGAGGATACTACAGAAACATCATTTAGAAACCTGAAAGCACCTTTGGATTGGGAATATATGTTCAACTACATTGGTTTCCCGGCGTACATGAAACCGCATGATGGCGGCGGATGGAAAAACGTGTACAAAGTGGAAAGTGCTAATAGCTTGTTCGAATGTTTAGAAGAAACTGGGCAATTGGTTATGTTATTGCAGGAAGAAATAGTGTTTGACGACTATTACAGAGTGTACTGTTTAGGTCAAAAATACGTGCATATTATGCCCTATGAGCCACGAAACGAGTTTCATGCGCGATATGCTACAGAACCTAAGACCACGGGGGCGGAGCATACAAAATTGATGAAGACCATTACCGATTATACCTTAAGGTTAAACAAAGCTTTGGGCTATGATTTTAATACGGTAGAGTTCGCTATTCGTAACGGTATCCCTTATGCTATCGATTTTTGTAACCCTGCCCCGGATGCGGATATCAATTCTGTTGGACAGGCAAATTTTGATTGGATCGTGGAACATTCCGCCAAATTGGCCATTGAAAAAGCCAAAGCGCACAAACCAAAAAAGAACAACACTTCTTGGGGGTCTTTTTTAGGAAACGCTATCAATCCCGTTGAGCCGATAGTAAAAAAGATGGCACTGAAAACAGCTGCACAGGCAAAGAAGACGGTAATTAAAAAAGCGACCGAACCCGTTGCAGCTATAAAAACGGCTGCTGAGGTCAAAAAAACAGCAGTAAAGAAAGCGGTAACGCCCACTAAAAAGAAAACTGTTACCAGTGCCGCGGGGATTGTAAAAAAAGCTGTTTCCAAAAAATCGACAACAGTAAAAAAAACCGCTCCAAAAGCAAAGGCCGTTATAGTTAAGAAAGCCGTGAAACCGGCAAAGAAAACTCCAATTGCGCCCCAAAAAACTGTCGAAAACGAAACGGTTAAGAAAGCTGCTGCCAAAAAAGCAGTTTCAACAAAAAAGGCGATGGCGAAGACAAAGACTGCCGCACCTAAAAAACCCGTTACCAAAACAAAGGCTGTCCCAAAGAAAACCAAATAGACAAATTCATTAAAAGCGCATACGCCAATGCATAAATTTACACTGGGAATTGAGGAGGAATTTCAAATTTTAAACAGCGAAAGTTTAAAGCTACATTCCCAGATGTCTAAAATAATAGATGGAGGGAAGGTCTTTTTAAAAGAGCGGATAAAGGAAGAAATGCACCAGTCCATGGTAGAAATGGGGACCAATATTTGCGAGAATATTGGTCAGGCAAGGGACGAGGTGTCTTATTTAAGACAGCAGATATTTGAATTGGCCTCGAAAGAAGGCCTAGAAGTAGCTGCCTCCGGCACACATCCTTACTCACATTGGAGCGAACAGTTGATCACTCCAAATCCCAGGTATGATCTCCTCATTGCCGAAATGAAGGATGTGGCGCGTTCCAATCTTATTTTTGGCATGCACGTGCATGTATGCATTCCCAACAGGGAGGAAGGCCTGCAAATTATGAACGTTGCTCGTTATTTTTTACCACATTTATATGCGCTCTCTACAAATTCCCCGTTTTGGGAAGGTAGGGAAACCGGCTTTAAATCGTTCCGTTCCAAGATTTTTGATAAGTTCCCCAGAACAGGTATACCTCCATATTTTGCGAGCGTATCGGAGTACGATGAGTTCATAAACCTTTTGGTGAAGACAAATTGTATAGACAATGGGAAAAAAATATGGTGGGACATTCGCCTGCATCCCTTCTATCCAACGGTAGAATTTCGGATATGCGACATGATCATGACCGTGGATGAGGTCATATGTATTGCCGCACTTATGCAATGCATTATTGCAAAATTGAGCAAACTGCACCAGAAAAACCAAAGCTTTAGGTCTTATAGGCGTATTCTGATAAACGAAAATAAATGGCGTGCCGCACGATGGGGGGTAGAGGCTAAACTAATAGATTTTGGAAGGCAGGAAGAAGTGGCTTTCCCTACCTTGATCAATGAACTGTTGGAGTTTATTGATGATGTAGTAGACGAGCTTGGCTGCCGCACAGAAGTAAACTACGTGTACCAAATGCTGGAACAAGGCTCTGGAGCGGATAGGCAATTAAAAGTCTATGAAGACACCAAAGACCTGAAAAAGGTGATGGAATACGTGGTGGCCCAAACGCGAAAAGGCTTATAATTTTTAGGCACCAATAAACGTAAACGCTATTTTTTACGTTAGCTTGGAAAGTAATAGTACAAGATGGATAAAAAGTATAAAATTGCGATTTTAGATATGAACGATGGGCATCCCAACGAGGGTATGCGATGCATAAAGTTATTGGTTGGCCAATTCTTGGGCCAAAAAGAAATCGATGGCAGCTATGATGTCTTTGATGTGCGCGTAAAGACAGAGGTGCCAAAATTGGCGGATTACGATATCTTCATATCCTCAGGTGGTCGTGGAGCGCCTTTGGTCATGGGAGACGACTGGGAAAAACCCTATTTCGATTTTCTGGATTCGGTTTTAGTACACAACCTTTCCTATCCCGATAAAAAACACCTGTTTCTAATTTGCCATTCTTTTCAATTGGCCTGTTTGCACTGGGATTTGGCAAAAGTAACCAAGCGCAGAACCACTTCCTTTGGTATTTTGCCCATGCATAAGACAAAAAGTGGGGAGCACGAGGTGTTGTTCAAAGACCTGGACGAGCCATTTTTTGCCGTAGATTCTAGGGATTACCAAGTAATAGGGCCTAAAGAATGGAAATTGGACACCTTAGACGGGAAAGTCCTTTGCATTGAAAAAGACAGGCCAAACGTAGCCTTGGAGCGAGCCGTAATGGCCATTCGTTTTTCCAATGAGATTTTTGGCACGCAGTTTCATCCAGAGGCAGATGCAGAAGGGATGACCCGCTATTTTGAACGCGAGGACAAAAAGGCGATAGTTATCAAAAAACATGGAAAAAGAAAATACAAGAACATGTTGGAACACCTTAACGATGATGATAAGATCATGAAAACAAACGCCGTGATTATCCCAAGGTTTTTAAAGTTGGCCGCGGAAGCTATTGAACAAACAAAATTTCAAATGGCATGATCTCCAAAATTAGGGAACAGTTCAATGCAGGGTTTAAGGTAGAATATTACGAAAACCTGAAAAAGGAAATTGTAGCTACTTACGGAGAAGGAACCGCTTTCCGTTTGTCCGAAACCCCGATTTTTATCAGCAAAAAAGTAAAAGAAGAAATTTTTGATGCCTGTGACAGTATCATAGCCCAATTATGGCAATTGGACTTTGAGCAAATCCGTGAACAGTTCGTGCCCAAGCACATACAATCGCCATCCAAAATAGGAAAACCACATTTCCTGGCCATCGATTTTGGACTTTGTGAAGACGGAAAAGGCGGAATTTCACCACAATTAATTGAGCTACAGGCTTTCCCAACCCTGTTTTTTTATCAGCCTTTTTTAGGGAAAGCTTTTTTGAACAACTATCCGTCCATGCCAAAAAAAGGATTTGATTATTTCTTTAGCGGTTTGGATGAAGCCCAGTATATAAAGGAAGTAAGGAATGTCATCATCGCCAACGAAAAGCCTGAGCATGTTATTTTGATGGAGCTTTATCCGGAAAAGCAAAAAACCCGCATCGATTTTTGGGCTACAAAAAAAGCTATAGGAATAGACGTGGTTTGTATGACCAAAATTACTAAGGAAGGCAGAAACCTGTACTATTTTAAGGATGGTGTAAAGACACCCATCAAAAGAATATACAACCGGGTTATTTTTGATGAAATTGAGCGTACAAAAGATTTAAAGACCGAATTCAACCTTAATGACGAAGTGGATGTGGAATGGGTAACGCATCCGGATTGGTTTTTTATGATCTCTAAATGTGTGATGCCCAAATTAAAGCACAAAAACATTCCCAATTCTTTCTATTTGAACGATTTTCCGTCGGACATCAATCTAAAGAATTATGTATTAAAGCCTTTATTTTCCTTTGCAGGCTTGGGAATCGATTTATATCCAACGGAAGAAAAAATCGCCACTATTTCCGATAAGCAGAATTATATCCTTCAAGAAAAGGTGACCTACGCATCGGCCATAAAAACGAAATCGGAAAAAAATTCCAAGGGGGAAATACGTATCCTTTATATCTGGGACGAGAAGAACAACCGCCTGCAACCGGTAACAAATCTTGCGCGCATGAGCAAAGGGGACTTGATCAATGTTTCCCACAACTCGGTAGAAACTTGGATAGGGTCTTCTATTGGGTTTTTTGAGGAGTAGTCCACTCTCCTAAATCTACTTCTGTAGCCACAGATGACTTTGCCTTAAAAGGTCTTTTGAATAAAGAGACCAAAAAAATTGGTTTTAGCTTCAATTTGAATTAAGTCGAGGACAATCTATGTTTCACATCCCAAGCATCTCCACTGCGCTAGATATGACATACAGTTTAAAAATAGACTTTTAAGGTCTATTTTACTCCATAAAATTTATTTTTGTCTAACGTCTAACGTCTAACGTCTAACGTCTAACGTCTAACGTCTAACGTCTAACGTCTAACGTCTAACGTCTAACGTCTAACGTCTAACGTCTAACGTCTAACGTCCATCAATTTCGCCACATACTTCCCGATCATATCAAACTCCAGATTTACCGTAGTCCCTTTTTTGTAGGAATTAAATCTTGTATTCTCATAGGTATAAGGGATAATGGCGACCTGAAACGTATTGGTTCCTGAATTTACAACGGTAAGACTGGTGCCGTCAATGGTTATGGAGCCCTTTTCAATGGTAGGGTTTCCTTTTGCGGCATCGTATTCAAAAGAAAAAAACCAGCTTCCGTTTTTTTCTTCTACTTGCGTGCAAACTCCGGTTTGGTCTACATGGCCCTGCACTATATGTCCGTCTAGGCGCGAACCTAAAATCATGGCACGTTCCAAATTTGTTTTATCGCCCACGCGCAGCTCGGTAAGATTCGTTTTTTGCAGGGTTTCGGCTATGGCGGTAACTTTGTAGGTGTCCCCATCTATGGCTACGACTGTTAAGCACACACCGTTATGGGCAACACTTTGGTCTATTTTCAAGTCGGGCGTAATGCTCGATTTTATAGTAATGTCAAGATTGGTGGCCTTGGGCTCCAAACCAACAACTTCTCCCAAGGTTTCAATAATACCAGTAAACATGTGTCGTTTTAATTAAGTAGTTTTGTGAATTGAATTTCGATTGTAAAGGTAAAGATTATCATGGAGGAAAAAGGGAAAATTAGGTTGGGGATTTCTGTCGGAGATCTCAACGGCATTGGATGCGAGGTTATCCTAAAAACGTTTGAGGACAGCAGAATGTTGGATTTTTGCACGCCGATCATTTTTGCTTCCAACAAGACCATTTCCCACCAAATGAAGGTATTGGGCATGACCATTGTTTTTAACGGTGTCCCGGATGCTTCAAAAGCTATAGATGGCAAGGTAAACATAGTAAACGTTTGGAAAGAAGTACCCAATATACAGTTCGGCGAAGCAACTGAAGAAGCCGGCCGTTTTGCGATACAATCCTTAAAAGCAGCTGTTGCCGCTTTAAAGGAAGGTGTCATAGATGTCTTGGTTACGGCGCCCATTAACAAGAACAACATACAATCCGAAGATTTTAAATTCCCTGGGCATACAGATTATCTGGCCCAAGAACTGGAAGGAGATAGTTTAATGTTCATGGTAACCGATAGTCTAAAAGTTGGCTTGCTTACCGATCACGTAGCGGTAAAGGATGTGGCTTCCACCATTATTCCAAGACTTATAAGGGACAAGGTAAACACCATAGAAAAATCGCTCACCATGGATTTCGGCATCCGTAAGCCTAAAATCGCGCTCTTGGGCATAAATCCGCACAGCGGGGACAATGGCGTGATCGGAAAAGAGGACGAGGAAGTTTTGAAGCCGGTGATCAGGGAAATGGCCAATAACGGACATTTGGTATATGGTCCCTACTCGGCAGATAGCTTTTTTGGATCTGACGCGTATAAAAAATTCGACGCTATTTTGGCAGCCTATCACGATCAGGGACTCATCCCGTTCAAAACTTTATCTTTCGGAAAAGGTGTCAACTTTACGGCAGGCTTGAACAAGGTGAGGACCTCTCCCGACCATGGTACGGCCTATGAAATTGCAGGGCAAGGCAAAGCGGACCATAGCTCTTTTAAGGAAGCCGTTTTTACCGCAATACATATTTTTAAGCACAGAACGGAGTATCAGGAGCTTACGGAAAACGTGCTTAAAAAGCAGCGCATAAAGCGATAGAAGTTTTTTTGTTGGCCCATTTGAGTCTCAACTGAAAAGTAGTTTTGGATTCTACTTCGTGAAAATTCAAATTTTCCTATTTTTAAATTGTTGATTCATAATTATTTAGAAAATAATCCGATATCAAAACATTAACTTTTTAACTTTTTTCTTTTTAGCTTGAGTTTACGAAGTAGACCAAAAGTTATAAAGATAAATAGTTGATAACTATTGGCGATTATCAAAATAATAGTATCTTTGCACCCGCCTTTTAAGGTTATTATTTATAATTTAAGTTGTACGAGATGAAGCAAGAGGAGTACATTATTCCTTTCTCTGGATTGAAGCAAGGAAAACACAACTTTAATTTTGAAATTGCCAAGAAGTTCTTTGATTCTTTTGAATATGATGATTTTAACGATGTCAAGATTGGTGTAGAGGTGCTTCTAAACAAGACTTCTACGATGATGGAGTTGGATTTTGTAGCGTCTGGAAGCGTAAACGTGGATTGCGATATCACAAGCGAACCCTATGACCAGCCCATTGCATCGGATTTGCATGTAGTGATTCAGTTTGGGGATGAATATAACGATGAGGACGATGAAATACTGATCCTTCCCCACGGTGAGCATCAGATAAACGTAGCGCAGTTCATTTATGAAATGTTGGTATTGGCCGTTCCTCAAAAAAGAGTGCACCCCGGTATTGCCGATGGCAGTTTAAAGTCGGAAGTTTTGGATAAACTCCAACAGCTTCAACCAAAAGTAAAAGAAGACAACAAAAAAGAAGGCGACCCTAGATGGGACGAATTGAAAAAACTATTAACGGATAAATAAAGTTTTATAATGGCACATCCTAAGAGAAAAATTTCCAAAACCAGGAGAGATAAGAGAAGAACACATTACAAAGCGGTTGCGCCAACATTGGCTACCGACTCCACCACCGGAGAAATGCACTTGTTTCATAGAGCGCACTGGCACGAAGGAAAGTTATACTACAGAGGCCAAGTATTGATCGATAAAATAGAAGAGGTAGAAGCTTAAAATTTCTGTTTGTAAACCTATAACTCCCACCTTAAATCTAGGTAGGGAGTTTTTTTTCGTTTTAAGAGATTTCGTTCATTCCAAAGTGCATACTTTTCCGATTTCCATAGACTAATTCCGTAATGGTATTTTTTTAAAAACCGAGTGCTAATAAGTAAAAAGTCATTGAAAATCCTTAATTTTCACAACTTTTGATGCGTTTTTGAACGGTTTTTACACAAAAGCAATTTAAATATGACCAAAATAACAGCAGCTATTACCGCTGTGGGTGGCTATGTTCCCCAATTTGTCCTTACCAATAAAATGCTTGAAGACATGGTGGATACCAATGATGAATGGATTACCAGCAGAACGGGGATAAAGGAAAGAAGGGTACTAAAAAAAGAAGAGGGCGAAGGAACGTCTTACTTAGCCATAAAAGCTGCCAATAATCTTATTGAAAAAGGAAACATAGTGGTTGCCGATATAGATCTGGTCATTGTAGCTACCGCCACACCGGATAGTATGGTGGCATCTACCGCGGCCTTTGTAGCATCGGAAATAGGGGCTAAAAACGCTTTTGCTTATGATTTGTTGGCGGCGTGTTCCAGTTTTCTTTTTGGAATGTCTAACGCGGCAGCTTATATAGAAAGCGGGCGGTACAAGAAAATATTGCTGATCGGGGCGGATAAAATGTCATCCATTTTGGATTACACCGATAGAACTACCTGTATTATTTTTGGGGATGGTGCGGGGGCGGTACTTTTTGAACCTAATACAGAAGGACTCGGATTACAGGATGAGTACTTGCGTGCCGATGGTTCTGGAAGGCAATTCCTAGGTATGGAAGGCGGAGGTTCGTTGATGCCCGCAACCGAAGAATCGGTAAGAAATAAAAAACATTACATTTTTCAGGAGGGGAAAACGGTTTTTAAATTTGCCGTTTCCAATATGGCGGACGTTGCGGAACGGATCATGAAGCGTAATCATCTCGATGGCTCCGATGTTGCTTGGTTGGTACCCCATCAAGCCAACAAAAGAATCATAGACGCCACCGCAAACAGAATGGGTCTGGACCACTCCAAAGTAATGATGAACATTCAACATTACGGGAATACAACTGCTGGAACCTTACCTTTATTGCTTCACGATTACGAGAAGTATTTAAAAAAAGGGGACAATCTGGTTTTCGCTGCATTTGGCGGCGGATTCACTTGGGGTTCCATTTATTTAAAATGGGCCTATAATTAATTAAACAACCATCAAAACATATTTTACTATGGATATTAAAGAAATACAAAGCCTGATCAAGTTCGTAGCCAAATCCGGGGCTAGTGAAGTAAAACTAGAAACCGACGACATTAAGATCACCATCCGAACAGGGAATCTTGCAGCTCACGAAACTACCTACGTACAGTCTGTTCCCATGGCCCAAGCCCAAATGCCGCAAGTTGTGGGTGCGCCTGTGGCTAACGAAGCGCCTGGGGCTCCCGTACCCGCCAATGAAAAGACTTCGGACGATTCTAAATACATCACTATAAAATCGCCCATAATCGGTACATTTTACAGAAAATCTGCCCCGGACAAACCCTTGTTCGTAGAGGTAGGCGATACCATTGCGGCAGGAGATGTACTTTGTGTGATCGAAGCCATGAAACTGTTCAACGATATAGAATCCGAAGTTTCGGGTAAAATCGTGAAGGTATTGGTAGAAGACTCTTCACCGGTAGAATTCGACCAACCCTTATTTTTGGTAGATCCATCATAATTTTAAGTTTAGAAGTTTTACAGTTTGCAGTTTAATGCCAAGGCATTTAGACCAATGAACTCTTAAACCATAAACTCTTAAACTAAAAAAAATGTTCAAAAAAATACTAATTGCAAACAGGGGAGAGATTGCACTACGTGTTATTCGTACCTGTAAGGAAATGGGAATTAAGACAGTAGCTGTTTATTCCAAGGCAGACGAAGAAAGTTTGCACGTGCGTTTTGCAGACGAGGCCGTTTGTATCGGTCCGGCTGCAAGTAGCGAATCCTATCTTAAAATACCCAATATCATTGCAGCAGCGGAGATTACCAATGCAGATGCCATACATCCCGGATACGGATTCCTTTCCGAAAATTCTAAATTTTCAAGGATCTGTGCCGAACACGATATAAAATTTATTGGTGCCTCCGGAGACCAAATAGATAAAATGGGAGACAAGGCAACGGCCAAGGCCACTATGAAAGAAGCCGGTGTGCCATGCGTACCAGGTTCCGAAGGGTTGCTTAAAGATGTTGCCGATGCCAAAAAAATAGCCAAAAAGATGGGCTATCCCGTAATGATAAAAGCTACGGCCGGCGGTGGCGGTAAAGGAATGCGCGCCGTGTGGAAGGAAGAGCAAATGGAAGACCTTTACGACAGTGCCGTACAGGAAGCATCGGCGGCGTTCGGCAATGGCGCCATGTACATGGAAAAGCTGATCGAGGAGCCTAGACATATCGAAATTCAGATTGTGGGTGACCAATATGGAAAAGCCTGCCACTTGTCCGAGCGGGATTGTTCCATTCAGCGAAGGCACCAAAAGCTTACGGAGGAAACTCCCTCGCCCTTTATGACAGATAAGCTGCGCGAAGCTATGGGCGATGCTGCTGTAAAGGCAGCGGAGTATATAAAATATGAAGGAGCGGGAACCATAGAGTTTTTGGTAGATAAGCACCGAAAGTTCTATTTTATGGAAATGAACACCCGTATTCAGGTAGAACACCCCATCACGGAACAAGTGATTGATTACGACCTGATAAGGGAACAGATTTTAGTAGCCGCAGGGGTTCCTATTTCCGGGAAAAACTATATTCCCAAGTTACACTCCATAGAATGCAGGATCAATGCAGAGGACCCTTACAACAACTTTAGGCCCTCACCAGGCAAGATTACCACCTTACATATTCCGGGGGGTCACGGGGTACGAATGGATACGCATGTATATAGCGGATATACTATTCCGCCAAACTATGATTCCATGATCGCGAAGTTGATTACCACGGCACAAACACGGGAAGAGGCCATCAACAAGATGAAACGGGCCCTGGACGAGTTTGTAATCGAAGGTATTAAAACCACAATTCCTTTTCATAGACAGTTAATGGACCATCCAGATTATTTGGCAGGAAACTACACCACGGCCTTCATGAACGATTTTGTGATGGAACCCGAGCCTAAAGAATAACAAAAAAATCCGACCACTTGGTCGGATTTTTTGCTCAAATTCATTTCTAAAAGAATCAAATCTAAGGCATATACTTTAAGTTTTTTCGTTCACCACTATAAATCACAAAGTACTAAAACCTGTAATCAATCTAAAAATGATATACTTTTAGCATCCAAGACGAAAATGCAATTAGTCTATTAAATTAGTATCCATGAACCTAAGCTACTGGGAATACAAAACTTGGCTCTCCAATATAGATTTTACGGTAATAGGCAGCGGTATCGTTGGCCTTAATTGCGCCTTGCAATTGCGAAAACAGCATCCAAAAGCAAAAATACTGATATTGGAAAAAGGCTTGTTGCCCCAAGGTGCCAGCACCAAAAATGCGGGTTTTGCCTGTTTTGGAAGTATTTCAGAGGTTTTATGCGATCTGAAAACACATACGGAGGAAGAGGTACTACAATTGGTGCAAGATCGTTGGAACGGCGTAGAGGCCTTGAGGCAAACCTTGGGAGATCTGGCAATGGATTTACAAATACACGGAGGGCATGAGCTTTTTTTGGAGGAAGATAAAAACCTATATGAGCAATGTATTGCAAAGCTTGGTATTGTAAATGAATTGCTACAGCCTGTTTTTGGTGGGGCGGCTTTTGATATACTACCAAATTACTTTAAGTTCAAAGGTATAGCGCCAAACTACATTTCACAATGCTTTGAAGGGCAAATAGATACCGGGAAAATGATGCAAGGCTTGCTAGAAAAGGCCCAATCTGCCGGAATTACTATTTTAAACGGCATTACGGTGATATCATTTGAAGATGGCGTAGATTCGGTTGCCATAGAAACTGATGCTTTTACCTTTAGATCCAACAAGCTATATATTGCCACCAATGGTTTTGCAGGTAGCTTTATAAAGGAAAATGTACTGCCTGCCAGGGCTCAGGTCGTCATTACCAAACCCATTACAAACCTCTCCATAAAAGGTACCTTCCACCTTCAGGAAGGCTATTATTATTTCAGGAATATAGAAGATCGCATCTTATTGGGCGGCGGAAGAAATCTAGATTTTAAAACAGAAGAAACGACGGAGTTCGGTACCACCAAGTTGGTTCAGGATACATTGACCGATATGTTAAGGAATGTCATCTTGCCCAATACCCCTTTTGAAATTGATTATGCATGGAGCGGCATCATGGGCGTTGGTAACCAAAAGAAACCTATCCTAAAACAGTTGTCCAATAATGTGGCCTGCGGCGTGCGCTTGGGTGGAATGGGGGTGGCCATTGGCACTACCGTAGGTAGGCAATTGTCCGAAGTACTCTAGTCTAAGGCAAAGTTTTTTCTTTAAAATAGTACCTTGCTATAGGAAACCATAGCAATTTCTTATTATATTGCTTGTCCCACAAAATCTGCATTTTATTTCCTTTAGGAAGTCTTAACCTTACGATTGTAGCCCACTACAAAATGCTGTTAACATAGCTGAACACTATATGCAAAAAGGTTTTAAAAATTACGGGGCGTATGCCCTGCTAGGTTTGTTATTTTCTACTATCAGTAGTTGCTCCATTACGCAAACGTCCTATCAACGGAAGTACAACAAAATTTGGAGAGAAATGGTAAAATCCGAGGCTTGGAAGAAATCTTTGGAACAACAAACCCAAGAAAAAGAGCTGTACGCCAGTGCCGAAGACGAAGGAATCCTTATAGAGGAATCGAATACGCTAAAAAGCAAAACGTTATTTGAAAAAGACTATCAATCCTTGGTCTCACGGGCTTATTTTAAGATCATTACAGAAGCCGAAAAAGCGGATGCCCGTATCTCTTCGGAATATCGACTATTGACGGAGCAGGAGACCAGTAATCCATCCATGGCGGACAAGCAATTTAAAAAACGTAAAGATGAAGTTTCCAAAAAGTACGAGGCCCATAAAGCCATGCTATCCGGACTCAAATCTTGGAATATTTTTAGTGAGTATAAGTCCGGCGATCTGGAGTATTTTAAAGCGGAACATCAGGAAGTGGTAACAAATATGATGGCAAATGGCGAAGGAAACAGTCAAATCGTCAACTTCCTGATCTATAAAATGGCCGATCTCTACCATCTTGAAGAATAAAGAAAAACTTCTTGGCATAAAAGAAGCCGCACTTGAACATTGCACGGCGTTTGTTTTAGGGCGTCTCAGCCGCCTAGATATGCAGGCCAAAGCAATAGCGGACGCACTAACCTCAGAAACCAAAAGCAGCGCGGGGGACAAGCACGAAACAGGCCGTGCCATGCTGCAACTGGAGCGGGAAAAACTAGGTGCCCAATTAGCCGAGGCAGAAAAAATGCAGGCCTTGCTGCACAAAGTCCCCGTGAAGACGATTTCTGCAAGTGTTGGCTTGGGCACTTTGGTGGTCACCTCTGGAAGCTGGTATTTTATTGCCGTTTCGGCGGGGGAATGTGTTTATGAAAATCAGGCCGTGTATTGTATTTCTCCGGCTACACCTATAGGAAAATTGTTGTTGGGCAAACAGGAAGGGGATAGTTTCACTTTTCAATCCAAAGAAAATAAAATACTGACAGTTATCTAATTATGCGAATGCAGGACTAAACCTGTTGGTTAATCAATGTTTTAATCCAAACGAGGCTTAGTACGATCAGCCTTTTTTAGGGCCGCCTTCTTTTTAGATTTAAGTCTTTTTTCTATGGATGACCTAGACGGTTTTGAAGGCTTTCTTTTTTTAGGTAGAATCAAGGCGTTTTCCAATAATTTCAACAAGCGTTCCGTAACAATGTCCTTGTTTGTATGCTGGCTACGAGATTCATCGCATTGCAACAGCAACACCCCATTTTTGGATAGTTTCGATTTTAGCTTTAATTGAAGTCGGTCTTTTTCTCTCTCGTTCAGTCCCGCTGAAGTAACAAGGTTAAAAGTTACTTCCACCTTAGAGGAAACCTTGTTCGCATGCTGTCCGCCAGGCCCGCTACTACGCATGGCCTTAAACTGAAGTTCCGATAAAATTAGGTTGCGGTCCAAAATACTATTTTGCGTAAAAATAGTAAAACAAAATAAATAGGTTGTTCATTGGCCGCCCCCTATGCTCTTAGTTTAGGAGTATAGGCAGTAGTAATAATGTAAATACGATTAATGTCAATAACAGATGTACTTTTTTCATGGTGTTAGGATTAAAATTCCAATGCCCAACGCTGTAAGCTTCTACATATTGTGAGAACACCTTTTTTTTGATTAATTACAATACAAATCGACCCAAGTGATACCATTCATCTAATATGAGGTATTTGCAAAACTCCGGTTATCGTATTCTTTGATTAATGGTTTCCAAAGAAATATTCAGATACACTTCCTTGCCCTTGGGCAGTACGGTTTGATGATGAAAAAAGACCGTATCGCCGTTGGTCATCTCTCCCGTAGTAAGGTAATAACTCCCCATAGGGTAACTTTCTTTTACCGAAACCGGTAATCCGGAGGTATTTGAGACCCGAAGTTCATGGGCGTAGACGATAATCGTTCGATCGGAATTGGCGTAGGATTTCAAATGGGACATGGCGATGCTATTAGCCTCCCCGAATAAGGATGCGATATACAGATTACCGGGATTGGTATACAAATCCATAGGACGCCCGGTGGCGATAATGCCGTTATCCCGCAAGACGATCATCCTATCCATAAAGGGTAAGACATCATTATAGTCATGTGTTGCTACGACGCAGGTAATAGCGTTGTCCTTCGCATATTTAAAGATGCCCCTCCGCAGGCTATTTTTCAAAAAATTATCTATATGGCCAAAAGGTTCGTCCAATAGCAAGATTTCAGGCTTTTGCGCCAAGACCCTTGCTAAGGCCACGCGTTGTTGTTGGCCGCCACTTAGCGTCTTTACTTTTTTGTGGGCAAAGTCCGTTAATTCTATCATTCCCAATAGCTCTTGTGTTCGTGCTTGTAGTTCTTCGGGATAAAAGACGGAGAGGTATTGGGATATGTTTTCCGACACTGAAATAAAGGGCATCAGGTCAAAATCTTGGGACAAATATTTCATAAACGGCGCGCCCGGAACCAGATGATGGGCGGGTCCCAAAACAGCTTCGTTTTCCCAGTAAACAGCACCCTGTTCCAAGTCTAGTAGTCCGTATATGATTTTAAGCAAGGTACTCTTTCCACAGCCACTTTCCCCGATAAGGGCCACATGTTCCCCTCTTGCTATTGCAAAATCAATATTTTCAAGGACAAGGTCTTTATCGTAGGCATAAGAAACATGTTCTACTCTGAGCATAGTTTTTAGTTTGGGTATAGTATATAAAAAATCCGCCCTAAACAAGAACGGATTTACATGTAATGTAATAATGCGTTCGTCTACTCTTTAAATTCCTTCAAAACCGAGGGATTGGGCAGTTCTTCAAAACCCATATTGTACAGCGTAAAACCATAAATATCCGCATACTGCTCAATAGTTTTGCTTACGGGCGTTCCTGCACCGTGTCCGGCATTGGTTTCAATACGGATAAGGGTAGGATTAGTTCCGGTCTGCTTTTCCTGTAGTTCCGCCGCAAATTTAAAACTGTGCGCGGGAACCACACGATCGTCATGATCACCTGTAGTTATCAAAGTAGCCGGGTATGATGTTCCTGTTTTCACGTTGTGCACGGGAGAATAGCCTTTAATATAGTTGAACATTTCCGCATCATCCTCGGATGTACCGTAATCATAAGCCCATCCTGCACCGGACGTAAAGGTATGGTAGCGCAACATATCCAAAACACCTACTGCGGGCAAGGCCACCTGCATTAAGTCTGGTCTTTGTGTCATTGTAGCGCCAACCAGCAGACCGCCATTGGAACCACCACGAATGGCCAAATATTCCTTGGAAGTGTATTTGTTGTCGATCAGGTATTCCGCAGCAGCTATAAAATCATCAAAGACGTTCTGTTTTTTGGTTTTGATGCCGGCATCGTGCCACTTTTTTCCATATTCCCCACCGCCCCTTAAATTGGGAACGGCATACACACCGCCCTGTTCCATCCATATAGCGGTTACAATACTAAAAGATGGTGTAAGGCTGATGTTAAACCCACCATAACCATATAGGATAGTAGGGTTTTTGCCATTGAGTTCCAATCCTTTTTTGTGCGTAATGATCATAGGCACTTTGGTATCGTCCTTGGATGTATAAAATACCTGTGTAGATTCGTAATCTTCTGGACTAAAATCGATTTCCGGCTTCCAATACTGCTCGTATTCACCAGTTTCCACGTTGTATTTGTAAGAAGAGTCTGGTGTGGTATAATTGGTAAAGGAGAAATAGAATTCTTTATCCTCCTTTTTGCCTCCAAAACCGCCAGCACTCCCCACACCTGGTAATTTTACTTCACGTACCAATTTACCATCGTAATCATATTGTAGCACTTTAGAAATGGCATCTACCATATATTCTGCAAAAAAGTATCCACCGCCTGTACTGGGGCTTAATACGTTTTCGGTTTCCGGAATAAAATCTACCCAATTCTCGTGGCCGGGATTCTTGGCATCTACGGTACTAATTTTTTTGTTAGGAGCGTTCCGGTTGGTAACAATATATAATTTGGAGCCTAAGTTTTCAATGATGTTATTATCGGATTCCGTGTCTTCTACGATAGGAATTAACAACCCGTTGGGGTCTTCCAGATCTCGAATAAACAATTTATTTCCAGAGGTGGACACCGAGGCCGAAATAACTAAATAACGATTATCTTCGGTTACACTTGCCCCTACATAGCGATGCTTTTCCAAGGGTGTTCCGCCGTAAATAAGTTCGTCGTCTTTTTGTGGTTTGCCCAGCTTGTGGTAGTACACTTTGTGCTGGTCCGTTTTTGCGGAAAGCTCGCTTCCCTCGGGCTTATCGTAGCTGGAATAATAAAAACCGTCGTTGCCCTTCCAAGAGAGGCCGCTAAATTTAATGTCGACCAAGGTGTCCTCGATAATTTTACGGGATTCGGTTTCCATAATAATGGCCTTTCGCCAATCGCTTCCGCCCTCGGAAATTAAATAGGCCGCTAACGAACCGTCCTTGGTAAAACTGAGTACGGCCAAAGAGGTCGTGCCATCTTCGGAAAACGTGTTGGGATTCAAAAAGACCTCGGCTTCTGCATCGCCCTTTTTACGATACACTACATATTGGTTTTGTAGCCCATCGTTCTTATAAAAATAGGTGTAATCGCCTTCCTTGAACGGGGAACCCAGTTTCTCGTAGTTCCATAATTTTTCCAAACGCCTTTTAATATCGTTTCTGAAGGGAATATTCTCCAAATAGCCAGATGTAGTCTTGTTCTGGTCCGTTACCCAAGCTTCGGTTTCGGCGCTGCGATCGTCTTCCAACCAGCGATACGGATCGGGTACTTCGGTTCCAAAATAGATGTCAACGGTATCAACTTTTGCGGTCGTAGGATAGTTCACGGCGATCGGTTCTCTTTTAGTTTCTGTTTGGCAGGCGGCAAGTGTAAGGATGACTGATAGGCCTACAATTGGTTTTTTCATGATAGTACAGTAATTTGTCTGGTTAAAATTACCATAAAAAAACCTCCAAAACGGTGCTGTTTTGAAGGTTTTAACATTCTTGGAATCTTAGGACTACACTAATTTATGCTCTACCAAGTACTCCGCTATCTGCACGGCATTTGTCGCAGCTCCTTTTCTTAGATTATCTGCAACGATCCACATATTCATGGTATTGCGTTGGGTTTCGTCCCTGCGGATGCGGCCCACGAATACCTCATCCTTATCGTGCGCATAAATGGGCATGGGAT
>Ga0208768_1000696_pt1 | contig 20907 bp, 18 predicted proteins | sample AntAceMetag02UK1_FD_184760 | JGI IMG/M metagenome (GOLD analysis project Ga0208768, IMG submission 184760) | Saline lake microbial communities from Ace Lake, Antarctica - Antarctic Ace Lake Metagenome 02UK1 (SPAdes) (version 2) | ecosystem: Environmental > Aquatic > Non-marine Saline and...
AGTATCTACTTTGTCCAATTTTTCAAGTGCTTCCGCATTTTTAATCAGCACTCCATTTTGTGCACCTTTGCCGACGCCTACCATTACGGACATAGGCGTTGCTAAGCCCAACGCACAAGGGCAGGCAATGATTAATACAGCGATAGCATTAACTAACGCATACACATAGGCTGGTTCTGGACCCCAAATTGCCCAAACCACAAACGTGATTAAGGAAATAATAACCACCACAGGTACAAAATATCCTGAAACGGTATCTGCCAGTTTTTGAATAGGCGCACGACTGCGACTCGCCTCGTTTACCATGTGTATGATTTGAGAAAGTAGCGTATCACTACCTACTTTTTCGGCTTTCATCAAAAAGGATTGATTGCCGTTTATGGTGCCGCTGCTTACTTTATCATCTTTAATTTTATCAACAGGGATAGGTTCTCCAGAAATCATTGATTCATCTACTGTCGTTTTTCCTTCTGTAATAACACCATCTACAGGTATTTTATCGCCTGGCTTAACTCTTAAAATATCTCCTTTTTCAATTTCATCAATAGAAACTTCTTCTTCATTTCCATCAACCACGCGTACTGCTTTATTAGGTGCAAGCTTTAGTAATTCCTTAACCGCAGAATTTGTTTTACTGTGCGCTCTTGCCTCTAAGACTTGACCCATTAAAACAAGCGTAAGGATTACCGTTGCTGCCTCAAAATAAACGTGGACTGCTCCAGATTCCGTTTTAAATTGTTCAGGGAAAAAGTCTGGAAACAACATTCCAAAAACACTAAAGAGCCACGCTACACCTGCACCAATCCCAATAAGGGTAAACATATTGAGATTCCAAGTTTTTATACTTTTATAGGCACGTTCAAAGAACATCCAAGTGGCATAGAACACAACGGGAATTGATAGCGCAAACTGAATCCAATTCCAATACTTCTGTTCCATTATATCGTACAATGGATTGTTGGGAACCATCTCGCTCATCGCCATCAAGAAAATGGGAAGTGTGAAGGCAACCGCAATCCAGAATTTTTTCAAAAGCTTTTTATAGGTTTTTTCTTCGGCAGAAAGGTCTGGTTGCAAAGGCACTAAATCCATTCCACATATAGGGCAGGCGCCTGATTCGTCTTTCACGATTTCGGGATGCATTGGGCAGGTCCAGCCCCCCGACCCCCGAAGGGGGAGCTGCGCCTGTACTAAATCCATACCGCAGACTGGGCAATCGCCAGGTTTGTCGTAGGTTTTATCGCCTTCGCAATGCATGGGGCAGTAAAATTCCCCCAGCTCCTTATCCCCCAACCCTACTTCGACAGGCTCAGCAAGACGCCCAAGGGGGCTTTTCTTACTCTTATGTTTTTTGGTTTTTTCACTCCTCCCCTTCGGGGAGGTTGAGAGGGTATGAATGCTATACGTACCACCATCCTCTTTCATCGCTTTCTGAAACGTTTCAATAGGAATGTGAGATTCCATCTCGATAGTTGCTTCGGCTTTTTCTAAATTAACCGATGCATTTGTCACACCTTCCACTTTAGAAAGTGTTTGTTCTACGTGATTACGACAACCGTTGCAGGTCATTCCGTGTATGTGGTAGGTGTGTTTCATCTTTATCCAATTAAGGTTTATATTTTATTTTGCTATTTCTTCCACTACTTTCCCGCATTTCAACATTTTGTCGCCGTAATACGGATTTCGGATTGCATCTACATTGGACATCCAATAGCCACCAGCCCCTGCAAAGGCCATGGGGCAGTATTGTTTATAAATAGTACCCTCGGAAAGGGCTTTCTTGAACAGGGGTTCCACGCTTGCGGTAATTTCCGAAAACAGTTCACGTTGTTTGTCAAGGTCGTCCGTATCCGCCATGGTAAGTGCCGTTGCTTTTATGTTCTCCTGTTCTTCGGAGAAACTTTTGGCAAGGTTTGTGGCCGCCGCCTGTACTTCATTAGCGTCCGATTTCACCAAGGCCGCACGTATCTGCTGGTAGTTTTCAAAAATTGTCCCGGTCATTTCGTTGGAAAATGAAATGTTGGCAATCATTGGCCCTTGTTCCATTGGTCGTTCAACTTCTTGTTGCCTGTTTGTCTGGACCCCTTGCTTTTTTTCATCTCCACAGGAGGTCAGAACCATCACGAAGGCTGCGGTTACCGCTACATAATTATACTGTGTCATAATGTTCATTGTTTTTGTTTTCATTTTTTCTGTTTTAGATTGTATATTAATTTTAAAATTATTGTTTTTTTTGTGTTCTGATGCTTATTTCATTTCACATCATTACCCCAGTACCCAAGGATACTGCATCGGTCAAACTCAGACTATTTTTTTTGTATTCTTCCATCAATTAAAATCTTAAGGACAGACCACCGCCCCAATCAAACCTATTATCATAGCTTGCCATTATCGAGAAATTTCTTCCCAACACATATTCCAGGCCTACTTGCCAGTTGATTTCCTCGGTAAAATTCTTTGCTTCGGGAATATCGGCAGCCCAGCCAAAATCAAATTGGTGCTCATATTCCCCATAGATCCCAATTCTGGGAAAAATCATCGTTGCGGTCGAGAGCACAAACCCAGGACGCAGTCTATCATCGATCCTTATATCGGAATTAATTAGCATCGGCAATAAATAACGGACGCCTACAACACCGGTCGTTTCTATTTCTTCCAGAGAATCAGCCATTCCATTCTCTACATTTACGCCGCCAAAAACACGGAAATAGCTATTCAAATAGCGCTCATAGGTCAGTTCGGTCTCGAAGTTTTTGTTCCACCCATATTCGCCCCTTAGGGTAAATTGGTTCCGAATGTTGGAAGCGGTAGCGAAAAGCTCCGTCATGTGACTGGCAGCCGTTACCTCTCCCCAAGTAAATATGTGATCTGCTTCGTTTGTAAGATTGGACAATGGATATCCTTTCAAGCGTTCATCTCGTGGCGTGTCATAACTGAACACTCTGGCCATACCGCTGTTTATATGATATAGAACGTGACAGTGGAAAAACCAGTCGCCATACTCATTGGCATTAAACTCGATGACCACTTTTTGCATGGGGGCCACATTTACCGTATGCTTTAATGGGGAATACTCCCCATTTTCGTTCAATACCCTAAAAAAGTGACCGTGTAGGTGCATGGGGTGGTGCATCATTGTCAGGTTATTGAGCGTGATGCGCACCACTTCTCCTTGCTTGATTTTTATCTTATCAGTTTCGGACAGTGGAACACCATTGATCGACCAGACATATCGATTCATGTTCCCCGTTAAGTTAAAAAGCATTTCCTTTATAGGCTTATCGCTGTTAAAATCAGTAGGTTCTGGCGAGCGTAAGTAATTATAATTGAACTCTGGATTAGCTCCGGTTTTCATAGTAGAACCTATAACTTTGTCCTCTGGGATGATATATCCCATCTTCATTTTACCATCATCCATCTGGGTTGAATCTTTTTTCATTTTCATTCCATCCATTTCCATTTTTCGATCTTCCATCTTCCCATTTTCCATGGCCATTGTGTCCATTTCTGCCCGTCCGGCAGGCGGATTCATTCCATCCATTTTCTTCGCATATTTTTTCATAACCTTGATGGAATCATTTTTAGAAGGATTGAACTTGGCTGCCGGAGCGCCCATCTTCATGCCCATAGCCATCATTTTTTTCATGCTTTCAATCAAATCCGGTTCTGGCACGATCGGTGCGGCCATTACCGGACCTGTTCCCAAATAGGCCGAAGCATGGCCCGATCCATCTTGGGCCATTGCCCGAACTTCCAATTTTCCATTTTGGGGAATGGTCAGTAAAAAATCGTACGTTTCCGCTACTCCTATAAGGGTTTTATTTTTCGTAACAGGAACTACATCCAAACCATCCGACGAAATCAAGGTAGGATCCCCACCGCCAAAAGTCAACCAGAAATAGGACGCTGCCGAAGCATTTACAAAGCGAACCCTCACTTTCTCACCAGCGGTAAAATTGGGATATTCTTGATATGCCTTACCGTTTATAAAGAACTTATCAAAATAATTGTCGGATATGGCCATATCGGGCATACGCTGCCACATCATTTTTAGCTTGGCGCCAACGGCATTTTTCTTGATTATTTTATCCCAGCTCTGTATTTGTCCTTTTCGGATTAAATACCATTCGTTGCCCCTTTTTAGATTCTTAAGTTGGGAAGCGGGGTTTTCGTCCATCCAATCGGATAGTACCAAAACCAAATCATGGTCATACGCAAAGTTCTCCTCTTTAGGATTAATTTGTATGGATCCATAAACCCCCCTCTGTTCCTGTAATCCTGTATGGGAATGGTACCAATAGGTACCCGACTGTTTAAGGGCAAATTTGTATTGGAGCGTTTCTCCTGGCCGTATCGGAGGAGTGGTAAGATAAGGTACACCATCATAAAAATTAGGAAGAATCATGCCGTGCCAATGCACCGATGTTTCCACATCCATTTTGTTGGTCACGTTGAGAATGGCAAACTCCCCCTCGTTGAACTCAAGGTTAGGCCCTGGAATACCACCGTTGATGGTCATGGCCCTTACGTCTTTACCCGTATAGTTTACCGTTTTGTAATCAATGGTAAGGTCATAGACCCTTTCAGGCCAATTGTCTACATTTTCTTCGATTTCGTTGGACACTAATTGTGAGCTACCTGCTAAGGATATAAGAAGCACCAACAGCATTAAAATTTTTCTAATCATGGTTCTTATTTTTATAAATATTACCTACTATAATATCCTATTCAATGGACATAATTTACTTTTATCCATTTGTACATTAACTCTTTAAATAATTGATGATTGCCATTTGTGAATAGTAGTTTTTGACCGCCTCGATTTGATTTGTTTGAAATTTCAATTGCAGCTCCTGAATGTCCAGTACATCGGTAAAATCGATGGTGCCCGTTTCATAGTTCTTGATCAGTATCTCCTCTGCATCATTGGCCTGCCTTAGGTTCTTTTGTTGTGCATTAAACGTTATCCGTGCCTGATTTCGTTGGGAGATTGCTTTGGCAAAAGCGTTTTCCAGGGTATTCAATCTTTCTATTTTCTGGGATGTGATTTCCTTTTGCCTTAGTTCATTTTGTTTGGAAACCGAACTATAGCGGTTGTTGAAAATGGGAATGGATAAGGATACCATTGGCATCACGATATCCTTGCCGTTATCGCTAAAATTCATTTCTGGACGTTCCGAAACGGGTAGATAATCCAGCCCAAAACCGATGTCGGGTGCACTTTCCTTTTGGTTCAATAGTTCCGATTGTGCTATGGATTCATAGAGCTTGTCATATTTGAGCAATTCGGGATTGAGGGCCAAAGCGGCTTCGCTAAATATGGGGTCTTCCGCTACAATGGTCATTTCCGCAACCACGTCGACCGCAATACTTTCCTTACGGTTCAATAGATTATTGAACATAGTTTGTTCTGCCAGATATTCCTGCTCCAAAACTTCTTTTTGTTGTTGTAATTCGTTCTGTCGGATTTGAAGTCTTAGCACATCCACGGCCGAAGCCTGACCGACCTCTACCGAAGTCAGCGCCAACTGCTCATACGTCCTTAAAAGTTGAATGTTTTCTTCCAGCACCTCCTGTTTTGCTAGTATGGCATACAGTTCATAATAGGATTGGGCAACGGCCAGGGCAAGTTTACGTTTCGCAATGGCGATTTCCACAAATTCCGTTTCTGCCATTGAACTGGCATAATTCTCTCGGGCGGTAATGGTACCGAACCACGGTAGCATTTGGGAAACGGAAAATCGCGCACGCTGCGCCCCGGTTCGGGTTTCGGGTTCGCTCACAAAATAACCTGCACTAACCGTTGTGTTCGGCAAGGAATTGACCTCGCTAATCTTTTCTTTGGCAATGTTATAGCGCATTTCAAAAGCCTGTATCTCCGGATTGTTCGCTTCTGCTTCCTGAATATATCCCTGTAATCCCTGTGCTTTTACGAACGCCGAAACGAGCAAAAGGCAGACGATGAGCGTTATATTTTTCATTTGCTTGTTCTTTTAAGTTGAAATTCCTTTTTCCAGCTGTATAGCACGGGTAACAAGAAATAAGAGGTAATATCGATAATCATCCCCCCAAAAATGGGTATCGCCATCGGAATCATAATATCGCTTCCTTTTCCTGTAGATGTTAGAATGGGCAACAAGGCCAGAATGGTCGTTACCGTTGTCATTAAGCAAGGACGTATTCTCTTGCCGGCAGCTTCTAAGGTTGCCAGTCGAATTCCCTTTTTGTCTGTAGGCCTTTCTTTGTCAAATGTCTGTGTGAGGTACGTGGCCATTACAACGCCATCATCTGTAGCAATACCGAAAAGCGCAATAAACCCAACCCAGACCGCCACACTTAAATTGATGGTTTTCATGTTGAACAGCTCCCGCATATTTTCCCCGAACAGATTGAAATTGAAGAACCAATCTTGGCCATACAACCAAATCATAATGAAACCACCGGCAAAAGCTATGGCTATTCCCGAAAAAACCATCAGCGAAGTGGCAACCGAACGAAACTGGAAATAGAGTATCAAAAAGATACTGAGGAGTGCCAACGGCACCACGATAGACAAGGTCTTTTCTGCCCTAAGCTGGTTTTCGTAGGTTCCCGTAAACTTGTAGCTTATCCCTTTAGGCACCGTCAATTCCCCGCTATCGATTTTCTTTTGAATCAGGGCTTGGGCGTTTTCAACCACGCTCACTTCTGCAAAGCCGTCCAATTTGTCAAACAAAACATAGCCTACCAAGAACGTATCTTCACTCTTTATGACCTGTGGTCCCTTCTCATACCTGATATCGACAAGCTCACCGAGCGGCACCGGACTGCCTTTTTCAACGGGTACATAAATATTTTTAAGGTCGGTAGGATTTGCACGAAGTTCCCTAGGATAGCGCACGCGTATCGCATAGCGTTCCCGACCTTCAACGGTCTGGGTCAGGGGCATGCCGCCAACGGCCACTTGCAGCACCTCCTGAACGTCCGATACGGAAATACCATATCGTGCCAACTGTTCCCTTTTTATGTCAATCAACAGGTAGGGTTTCCCCACGATGCGGTCTGCAAAAACGGCTTGCTCCTTTACGCCTTTGGCCTGTTTGAGTATGTCTTCCAGTTGCAGCCCAAAGGCTTCGATAGTCTTTAAATCCTGTCCCTTTACCTTGATACCCATCGGTGCCCGCATTCCCGTTTGCAACATGACCAGTCGGGTTTCGATAGGTTGTAGCTTGGGCGCGGAGGTAACCCCCGGAAATTTGGTTACTCGAACGATTTCGTTCCAAATATCATCTGGACTATTGATTTCAGGTCGCCAATTACGGTAGTATTCCCCATCGTCATCGGGAATCAGTTCTTCGTGTGTCGCTGTAGTGGCTAGTTGTGCAGCGTTATAGTTCGCACTATCGCCAACTTTATTATTGGGATTTATGATGAACCTATCCTTTTTCAATACAAAAAGCCCATCATCGTTCACTTGATAGCGTTGACGGTCGCCTTTTTCGTTTCGCATATATTCCGACTTGTACTGAATGATGTTTTCGTACATGGAGAGCGGTGCAGGGTCGAGCGCGGATTCCGTACGTCCTGCTTTTCCCACCACCGTTTCAATTTCAGGAATGCTGGCTACGGCCATATCCAATTGCTGTAAGACCCGTTTATTTTCCTCAACTCCCGCATGTGGCAAGGAGGTCGGCATCAATAGGAAAGTGCCTTCGTTGAGAGCAGGCATAAATTCCTTTCCTGTATTTCTCATAATGATGATTCCCAATGTCAGCACCGTGGCCGGTACGATAAGGAATAACAATTTGTTCTCTAGTGCCCATTTCAGGATTCGCGAATAATATATTTTGAACAATGAAAATGCGCCCAAAAGCCCGAAGCAGATTATCGCTACGAAAATCAGGTTCATTACAATACTTCTATCAAAGCCCAAGGGGCGCCAGTATGCTGCGAGCAGCATTACAATGGCCGTGGAAGAAATGATAATATTGACCAAATTGGCTCGTTTAGCGGTAAGTTTCCCTTGTATTTTTAAAAATGCAACTACACCAAAGGCGATTAAAACAATCCCCAACCAAAACCCATATAATAGTGCCGTACTACCCAAGGCGATAAGAATCCCATTAAGAATATATTTTGAGCGTTCACGGATGTCCGTTTTCCGGAACAGGAAAGCAGCAAAGGGAGGAATCAAGAATAAGGCGATGACCAATGATGCACTAAGCGCCATTGTTTTTGTAAAGGCCAGCGGCCGGAACAATTTACCTTCGGCACCTATCATGGTAAAAACAGGAATGAAACTGATAATCGTAGTTAGCACAGCGGTCAGGATTGCTCCCGAAACCTCTGCGGTAGCATTGTAAATGATTTCGTTTGTGGTGTATTCAATTCCGTTTTCTTTAAAGCGCAATTTCTCATCTTCCAGATGACGTATCATATTTTCGGCGAGAATTACGCCCACGTCTACCATGGTACCGATAGCGATGGCGATACCGGAAAGTGCAACAATATTGGCATCGACATTAAAGAGTTTCATCGTGATAAAAACCATCAAAATGGCAACGGGCAACAAACCTGAAATCAAGATGGATGCCCTAAGATTGAACACCATAATGATAATGACCAGAATGGTAATCAAGATTTCCAAGGTCAAGGCTTCATTCAGCGTAGCCAAGGTTTCCTGTATCAATTCTGTACGGTCATAAAAGGGTACAATAGTCACTTGAGACGTACTGCCATCGGCCAATACTTTGGACGGAAGGCCAGTCGCCAATTCATTGATCTGGTCTTTAACGTTGTTGATGACTTCCATAGGATTTGCACCATATCGCGCAACGACCACGCCGCCCACGACTTCCGCACCTTCTTTGTCCAGAATACCCCGCCGTGTTGCTGGCCCTAAATGCACTTTCCCAACGTCCTTAATTCTTATGGATGTGAAGTTTTCCGAGGTAACGACCGCATTTTCTATGTCCTCGATTGATTTTACATAGCCCAGACCTCTCACGAGATATTCCGCTTGGTTCATTTCCAAGGTCTGTGCGCCAATGTCTTGGTTACTCTCTTTAACGGCCTTCACAATATCACTTAGACTGATGTTGTACTGGCGCATCAATTCGGGATTTACGTCCACTTGATATTCCTGAACATAGCCTCCGATAGATGCCACTTCAGATACCCCACTTGCGCTAGAAAGCGAATATTTAACATAGTAATCCTGAATGCTTCTTAGTTCCTGCAAATCCCAACCGCCGGTTACATTACCATCTTTATCGCGACCTTCCAAAGTATACCAAAAAATCTGGCCCAAGCCCGTGGCATCGGGACCCAAGGCAGGATTGACACCATCGGGCAACAGGCCGCTAGGTAGCGAATTAAGCTTTTCAAGGATGCGGCTACGCGACCAGTAAAATTCTATATCCTCTTCAAAAATGATATAGATGCTCGAAAACCCGAACATCGAGGAACTACGAATAGTCTTTACCCCTGGGATTCCCAATAGCGAGGAAGTAAGCGGATAGGTAATCTGGTCTTCGATATCCTGTGGCGAACGCCCTTGCCATTTGGTAAAGACAATCTGTTGGTTCTCGCCAATATCAGGAATGGCATCTACCGCTACGGGGTTTGTGGGCAAGAAACCGGTATTCCAGTTAAAGGGCGCATTCACGATACCCCATCCCACGAAAAGTAGGAGCATCAGTACTGCAACGAGTTTGTTTTCTATGAGAAACTTTATGCTTTTATTCAGCATAGGATGTAATAATTAGACAGTTAAACATTGGATGTTTATCTGTATTCCAAAAATTGAATACAGCAAAACAAGCCCAAAACGAATATCGCAGGGCTAGTTCCCGACAACTATCGGGAAATGTTTAAAAATCAAATTAAAAAGGTCTGATCTAGGATATGGATATCCCGTATCAGCGGTGGTGGGGAGTAGTCTTTGAAGGGAATTACATTTTTATCAAAACCCTCGAATAAATTAATGTAGGAGTATACAAAAGAAGTGATAAATACCTGTTGTTCAAAAGTGAATTGGTCAAAAGTAACTTTAACGTCGTCCTGACCTTCAATAATAATCTCTACATCCGAACAGCAGTCCATTTCCATTTCCATGACGGCACATTCGCTAGAGGATTTGGTTTTTTCCGCTTTCATCACGCAAGTATCGACCTTGTCAAATAGACTGAAATCTACCAAATGGTCTCCACAATAATGCATATCCACAGAAAATGACATTGTGGAGAACAGCACTATAAATGCCATTGCAATAGACGCTATTTTACGAAAGACTTCTTTCATATGAGTTGTAAAGCTACAAAATATTAAGATTTGTTGTGCAGTTTGACCGAAGTTTAGAACATGATTAGCTTATAGTAATTTGACATGCAAGTGCTAAAATGTTTTAAGAACGAATTTTGAACTCTTAAAAATTTAATCAATTGAGCCGTTCTGGGAATTCCAAAACCTTTTATAATAACGGGATGGATTCCCCCGTTGCCTGATCCGCTGAACCATAGTATGTATTTTTAAAATAGATCTGTAATAAATTATCGTCTACATAGTGCACGGCCACTTTTGTCTTTGCCCTATCCACATATTTTTGTTCTTATTGACTCCGTTTAATTCAAATATTCGACTGGTTCGTAAAGGGGATTCCGATACATATTGACCGTCTGAAATATTTTTTTGGACTAATAAGGGAATTAAGAAATACAATAGTTCGCGAGAGGTGCCTATTTCAGCTTTCCTAGAGCCTTTTAACATAGGTTTAACTTGTTTTATCCGATAGTAGTAAACCATTACCCTATACTGTATCTAATTGTAAACCAGTAAAATAGAAACGATGAGCGCTGACAGAAAATTTAAGAGGAAAGTAAAACAATCAAACCCTACAAGTCCCACTGGGGGCACCGATATCAATAACAAGACATTTGACGTTGATAAAAAAACGATAGATGAAAACCAAAGTAAAAAATAGTATCAAAAAGAAGACTACCAACTACGATAGTACTTAGCGAAGCTTCAAAAACAAGGGCTACTTTTGGTAAAGGTGTCGAAAAAAATTAAGTTAAAAAATGATCTCTTTGCTCGCGCACAACTACAATTTAAGCACCCAATACGATTGTTCTTATGACTACTAAATCAATTATCTCGACCAAGTTATGTAATTCTTATTTCACCATGACCTAGGTCATTTCGGTTGGTTGCATAGAGGGGTATTTTAGTTCCATTAAAAAATAGACATAAAGAACAACTACGAACAAGATCTTCATTAAAGCTATCGCAAGATGAAAACTTCCTGAAAGTACACTAGATGGGGTAGGAATTGTAAACTAAATGGCCAATAGAACTAACGACGGCAGAAATTTAGGTAATTTTATAAAAATCGCCTATGACATTGGGCCGTCCCAGCTCACTTTTATGCAAGCTCAGAAACCAAATACAAAAATTAAGCAAGAACTTGTAAACAGTATTTTACATGGCTTTGGAATTATATTTGGTATCGTTGGTATTCCTATCCTAATAGCCTTTGCCATAAAAAGTGATAATACCCTTGGTGTTATCGGGGCGGCCATATATGGATTTTGTTTTTTACAACTTTTTACTTTTTCCACACTCTACCACGGATTTCAAAATGTCCAGGCAAAACGCATATTAGAAATCCTTGACCATATCAGTATTTATTTCTTGATATCGGGCACCTACACCCCGTTTTTGTTAATGTATATGCATAACTCTTTTGGTATTACGTTGCTATCGGTATTGTGGGGCCTTACGGCATTGGGAATCATTTTCAAGATTTTTTTTACAGGTAAATGGAAGGTTTTTTCAACGCTTATTTACATAGCAATGGGATGTATTATGATCGTAGGCGGACGTACTTTCTTTGAAACTATTCCCAACGATATCCTCACTATGATTCTAATTGGAGGCGCGCTTTACCTTTTGGGCGTTGTCTTCTACTTATGGGAGAAATATCCTTACAACCACGCGGTCTGGCATTTTTTTGTGCTCGCTGCTGCTGTTTGTCATTACGTGGCCATTTTAATGGCAGTCGCCGCGAATAGTTGATGCTTTTTTAAGCCCTTATTTTGATTATACTCATGCTTAATGATAACCCGAAAATTTTGACAATTTTATTTTTTTCTTTGCCTAGGCACGACACAGCGAAAGCTGTGGGCGAGCCGTAGCGATGGCGAAGCATAGCCGTAACTACGGTTTATAATTTTAACGACGGCAAAGGGAAAAAGAAAGAGACAAAAACTCGGGTTTTCATTTGGCAGGAGTATAATGAAACGCTAGTGGCCAACTTAGTGACTGATTGCTAGGAAGTAACTATCTAAGAATACTATTAACCTTACGCTTTGCCGATATCATTACGCTGCAAGTCGTTTCAATAAAATATTCATGTCCAAAAACATATCCAATTATTTAGCAGAAATGCTTGTAGAAGCAGGTGTAAAACGCATTTACGCCATTACTGGCAATAGTTTAAACCCTGTAAATGACGCTGTACGAAGGGATGGAAGAATACAGTGGATTCATGTACGGCACGAAGAGGCGGGTGCTTATGCCGCTTCCATGGAAGCGGCGTTAAATGGGATTGGTTGTTGTATGGGCAGCAGTCGTCCGGGACACGTACATCTGGTCAATGGATTATATGATGCCAATAGAGCGGGCAATCCGGTAATAGCCATTGCCCCTGCCATACATACGGAGAAAATGGGGCTTGACAATTTTCAGGAAACACGACCGGAGTCTTTATTTCAAGACTGGTACAAATACGTGTTTTTGGCCAATACACCCAAACAAGCCATGAATGGTTTGCAAATAGCTATCCAACATACCATCAGTCAAAAAGGGGTAGCCGTTTTAGGCTTGCCGGGAGATGTGGCAGGTGCCGACATTGAAAAAGTGAACGTGACATCATATAGCTACGTCGACAAACATTAAGCACAGCATAATACAATGATAGAAATAAAATCACTCAATAGATTGTCCGTTCATTTAGAGCAGTTAATAAAAGGTCGCTTATGGCTTAAGGTAATCCTTGGATTGATTTTAGGGGCTGGATTGGGCGTGCTTCTTAACCCATCTACAGGACTGATTTCAGAGGATGTAAGTTTGCGATTGGCAAACTGGCTAGACTTACCAGGTCAAATATTTATGAGACTGGTACAAATGATTATGATACCCTTGATATTTGCCTCCATAATATCAGGAATTGTAGGCAACACTTCAGAAAATCTTAAAACCTTTGGATTAAGGCTATTGCTATATTTCGTTTTTACGACCGCTGTTTCCATCATCATCGGTTTGGCAGTAACCCTTATTATGAAACCCGGCGAATATATTTTTAAACTCGGTGGGTTTCCAAATAGCAGTGAAGGGCAATCGATAGCTACCGAAGCACCTGATCTTATGGAAAACATCCCAAATGCTATTTCCAACCTCATCCCAAATAATCCATTGGAATCCATCTTGAATGGCGAAATGCTGGGTGTGGTTATTTTCACCATCATCATAGGTGTGGCCATTACCCAATTAAACAGGACAACTGCAAAACCCATCATTCGTTTTACGGAAGCGATTCAAAAAATTTGCATGATTGTGGTATCATGGGCCATGATCCTTGTGCCTTATGCGGTATTTGGGCTTATGGCCGCTTTGCTATCCAGAACAGGCATTGACATATTCCTAGGTCTGGGTTATTATATGGCAGTGGTTATAGTAGGTTTGATACTATTATTGATATTTTATCTGTTGCTGACTTTATTGATTGTAAAGAAAAACCCGCTGAAATTTTTACAAGCTATACGAGAGCCTCAGTTGTTGGCATTTTCAACGGCCAGTTCAGCTGCCGTTATGCCGCTCTCGATGAAAACAGCAGATGAGAAACTAGGCGTATCGTCAAATGTCAGCGATTTTGTTATTCCTATTGGCGCCACCATCAACATGGATGGAACTGCCTTGTTTCAATGTGTAACTACCATTTTTATGGCACAAGCCTATGGTATTGAATTGTCTATTATAAACCTAGTATTAATCACCTTCACTGTGGTGGCTGCTTCCATAGGAACACCTGCTATACCGGGAGGTGGTGTTATTATTCTGGCATCCGTATTGCAGAGTGCAGGAATTCCTATTGATGGACTTATCGTGATCATTGGGATTGACCGTATTTTGGGAATGTTTAGAACGGCGGTTAATGTAACCGGAGATCTAACAGCCTGCATGATCTTCAATAAATTTTATGGAGATAAAGAAAACAAGGAACATTTGCCAATAGAACCTATATTACATTAAACGCAGTTTGGGCAAAACACTTATAAGCAATAAATTAAAATAAATATGAAAAATTTAGATTTTAGGGGTTGTTTACGTGAACTGTACTTTGAAAAAATCGCCAGAAAACAGTCGTACCGAATCCTTAATGGAAGTTTCCAAAGCAATAAAGCAATAAGATTAAAGAAAAAGTCAGGATTGATGAGAAATAGAATAGTAATGAAGATGAAAATTATTTTTACTTTTTTTCCGATGTTTTTTTGCCTTTGTTCTGGATATTCACAAAACGATTATCCAGAACCGCCAAAAACACCTAACCGACTATTTTACATTCAACATAGCGATAACCATAATACGTACGTGTATGATGCAAATATAAAAGGAGGGTCTATTGATGCGTCCCAACCTATTGATGAATATCGAATGGTTTATACTAAAAACGGCATAAAAAAGCCTTTGACGGGTATGCAAAGAAAATTCGCCTATGGAATGATTCTATTAGAGTCAGAACCTGATTTATTCAAATTTCGCCTTGCATCTAGGAAAAGATTCTTTTTTTATCTCAATTACGATCCAAGTGAAGGAGCCAGAATTTACGTAACGGTTAATAAGCAAAAGATGTATTTAGACAAGATGTTCGTACAACTTAAAAATGGAATTTTTGGTATCAATGTTAAAGCCAAATATGTTCTATTGTATGGCGAAGATTATAATTCTGGCAAACCTGTCATAGAAAAATTTGTAGTAAAATAAAACTTCCCGTAAGTGCTTTGTTTATTGGTGTACTGCTGGTGATTAAATACAAAAATCAAAAAACCGGTTACCGGTTGCTCAAAATAAAAACGATATATATAGCATGAACTTCATGGGTTATGGTTTGGGAGATGGGCCTAGGGTAAGAATGCTGAATATCATTGATTATTGTAGCTGGGAAGCATAAAAAATAGCATTGGAAATAAGTTTTCTTCAGAAAGGGAAGTGCGAGTTATTTCTCGTGTAGCTTGGTAATAGTATGGTTTCTAGGATTAATTTTTTAACTAATAACAATCAAACTGACCTAGGTCAGGTCAAGCCTTAAAAAGTAAATGTATATTTCATTTTGACAAAAAAATGGACTTTTGGACTACTATAAAAATGAGAAGGAAAAAAGCTCTGTCAAACGTTCCAGGTTCTGCTTACTGAAATCCTTTTAACATAGGTTTAACCTGTTTTAACGGCCCGTTCGTTTCCTATGTTGTATATTTTAAGTTGCTGTAAATCAATTAAATAGAAACAATGAGCGATACTAGAAAATTTAAGAGGAAAGTAAAACAATCAAACCCTACAAATCCATCTGGGGCAGCGATATCAAGAACAAGACATTTGATGTTGACAAAAAAACTATAGATGAAAACCAGAGTAAAAAATAGCTTCAAAAAGAACAATGGATCCGCAAAATTATAATGTAGATATCAATTGAAAATACAGCCGTAAAGACCTTATGTGTTCTCCGGAATTGGAAAGAGAAAAAGGCGTTTGTATAGAAGTTGCCATCCCAACCGAGATTCACAAAGGGATTGAAGGAATTTGGTCTCCTTAGCACTTTTTTGCCGCCGCCGTTAAAGGTTGTTTAACCTCTAATTTTTGAGCCATAGTTGAAAACGTACTAATTGAAACATATGAAAACCAAGATAGAACTGGAACAGAATATAATAAGCATCACCGCTAAAATTCACAAGGAATTCCCCGAGTTGTCCAAATATATTACGGAAATACCGGTAAACCATTCCGAAGAGGATGAAATAAATATAAAAAACCTTGAGGCATATTATAATTCTTTACATGAGATTGTAAGTAAATATGCTAAAGCACATAAATAAGTACGAAAAACAAAGCTCATTGAACGAAAAGGATTTTAAAGTACATGAAGCTCGAAAACGAATAATTAAACTAAGAAAATACAATTATGAAAATACAATTTAATACTGATAAAACGATAAGTGGCAATGAAAAAGATGAGCATTATTTTACCTCCATGATTGAAGAAGGACTGAAAAATTTTGAATCCCTTATTACAAGAGTAGAAGTTCATCTGTCAGATGAAAACGGAAAAAAAGAAGGACGTAACGATATGCGATGTTTGTTGGAAACCAGAATTGAGGGCAGACAACCCATAGCTGTTTCATGTCAGGCCGATACCGTTGAACTGGCCGTATCCCGTGCGATTGATAAACTCACTGCTTCTTTGGAAACAATTCTGGGGAGGATGCAAAATCATTAAGAAACCACTTACTAAAATTTTAAAAGAAAAAACAAAAAAGGCTAGGAATTTGGATGCATCGTTCAACCGTAAATTTTCGCGTTATACTCATGCTTAATGATAACCCGAAAATTTTGACAATTTTATTTTTTTCCTTGCCTAGGCAAAATTATCAAGTATAGCCGTAGCTACGGTTTATAATTTTAACGACGGCAAAGGGAAAAAGAAAGAGACAAAAACTCGGGTTTTCATTTGGCAGGAATATACCTTACCAAATTCCCGATTAACGAAACAAGTGGGATTCTGCCCTTCACATACTGTAGAAACGTTTGGCTTCCAAATTAATACTAAAGGAAGGATGTCGGGACGTAAAAGCAATTCTTAAAAATAAACGGGGGTGATTTTAAATCAGAAGAAAAAGAAAACTGGAAAATATGTAAAGTAGGATAAACAACCAGAGGTAGGATGTTTGGACAAAGAATTTTCAGCGACTACCATTATTAAAAAAAAACAAAAACAAAAATGAATAAAACAAAATTTAAACTACCGCCCCAACTAGAAAAAATACTTGAGTACAGGCGGATTATTGCCATAGTGCTACTCTTGGCGGTTATTTTATGGTCATCAATTTTCCAGATAAGCACCGAAGAAGTAGGGGTTATTACTCGATTTGGGAAGTACGTAAGACAAGTAGAGTCGGGGTTGAATCTCAAAATACCCTTAGCTGAGGATGTTTATAAAGTTCCTGTAGAAAGACAACAAAAACTAGAGTTTGGTTTCCGTACGGCCCAAGCCGGAGTAAATACTCAATACAATAATCAATCATCAAATACAAAAGATGAATCACTAATGCTTACTGGAGATCTTAATCTCGCAGAGGTGCAATGGGTTGTGCAATACAGGATAGATAACGCTTATAATAACTTGTTTGAAGTTAGAAACCCTCAAAGTACACTGCGTACGCTCTCTGAAGCTGCAATGCGACAAATTGTCGGTGACCGAACCGTAAATGAAGTGCTAACGGTTGGCCGTACAGAAATAGGGAGTAAGTCTCAAGAACTTATTCAGCAAATATGCAGAGAGTATTCTTTGGGTATCAAAATAGAACAAGTCGTACTACAAGATGTGAATCCACCGGAGCCCGTAAAAGCAGCTTTTAATGCCGTAAATGAAGCGCAGCAAGAAAAGGAAACGCTTATTAATCAAGCAAAATCAGAATACAATAAAGTAATACCCAAAGCAAGAGGTCAAGCGGAAGAAACCATTCAGCAGGCCGAAGGGTATGCTGCAGAGCGCGTGAATAATGCAGATGGGGAAGCGGCCAGATTCACCGCCCTGTACGATGAATTTATTAAGGCGCCCGAGGTAACAAAAAAACGGATTTACCTTGAAACAATGTCAAATGTGATACCCAAGATCGGAAACGTGGTCATAACGGACCAAAAAGGCAATAACGTGTTGCCATTATTACAAATGCAGATGAACAAAAAAACAGAAATCAATGAAAACTAAATCAATCATAATTTCAGTAGTAGTCATCATTATCCTGATAGCTGTAAACAGTAGTATTTTTATTGTACAGGAAAAGGATCAGGTGGTCATCACCCAGTTTGGAAAGCCAGTGGGAGAGGCCATTATTGAGCCTGGAATGAACTTTAAGCTGCCCTTTATACAGGATGCCAATTATTTCGAAAAGCGTGTTATGGAATGGAACGGTGCTCCAAATCAGGTGCCAACTAAAGATAAAAAATTCATTTTTGTAGATACCTATGCAAGATGGCAAATTACAGATCCGCTTCAGTTTTTTAAACGACTAACGAACGAACGCGGCGCGCAATCACGTATCGATGATATACTAGATGGAGATACAAGAGATTTTATAGCAAATAATGACATTGAAGAAGCGGTACGTACCAGTAACAGAATTCCTGAATCATCGGATACTGATATTATTGGCGATTCTCTGGAAAAGATTAATGTAGGTCGAGATAAGATTCAGCAAATGATACTAAAATCAGCAAATGAACAAACAGCAGATTTAGGAATAGAGATATTGGATTTTCGTTTTAAACGGATTAATTATGTGCAAGAGGTGCAAGATCAGGTGTATGAGCGAATGAAAAGCGAGCGTTTTAGAATTGCTGATAAATTTCGCTCAGAAGGTCAGGGAGAAGCCTCACGTATTAATGGTGAGAAAGAGCGGGAGCTTAAAAATATACAATCCCTTGCATTCCGGGATGCTGAAATGATCAAAGGTGAGGCAGATGCCAACGCCACCTCTATTTATGCAAAAGCCTATGATAGGTCAAGTCAATCGAGAAGCCTTTATGGCTTTCTGAAATCAATGGAAACATTTGAGAAAACTTTTGATGGACAAACATCCATTTTTATTTCAACAGATAGCGAATTGTATAAATACTTGAAAAAGATGGATTGATGTTATACTCCTGCCAAACAAAAACTCGGGTTTTCATTAAGCATGAGTATTGACGAAAAAATATAGAGATGACGACATTTTTGTCAACTAGAAAGTCAAATTGTACTAATTAAAGACAGGAACTAATGAAACAGGGAAAAGAAGATTTCAAAATTATAAAAGAAGAGAAGAATAAAACAGGAAACTATATTTTTCAAAAAAGTAAATTGACAAAAATTATTTTCTTGATAATTGTAATTGTGTTAGTTGTTAACTTCATAGTATTCCTTATAACTTCTGCCAAGTTAGATTAAAACAGTAAACGATGACAGCAGCATTGAACCAACAAATAACAAAAGAAGCGCATGTTTCGCAAATCTATTTGTCTTACGCATTATGGGCCAAAAACAATTGTTAAAGTGGCATTGTAAATTTTATTTTCCGGCATACAGCGGAAGAACGCAACCACATGATAAAGTTGTTTGAATACATTTTAAAAAGAGGCGCAAAAGTAAAAGTGACTGCCATACCTGCTCCCACAGCAGAGCCTTTAAGCGTAAACTATTGTTTTGAAATAGTGTTTGAGCAAGAAGTAAGCAATACGAAAGCCATCTACAACTTAGTAAAGTTGTCCCATACTGAAGAGGATAGGGCAACATGGAATTTTTTGCCATGGTTTGTGAAGGGGCAAACAGATGAAGAAAATATGGCTATCAGTGTATTGGATAAAATTAAAATTGCAGGTGGTGAAAAGGCTACAAGAGATTCACGGTATTTATTTGATAAAGATTTGGGGAAACCCAGACGATGTGAGATTGGCGCAGGAAGTAACAACTGATAATCGGTAATGAAAAGATAACACTTTAAATATTTCAACAATGAAAGTAATGTACACAGCAGAAGCAACTGCAACAGGAGGTCGAGATGGCCACGTAAAAAGTAGTAATGGTATTTTGGACCTACAGGTAAGGTCGCCTAGAGCAATGGGCGGAGCAAGTGACGATTATCCAAATCCTGAAATGCTTTTTGCCGCAGGATATTCAGCTTGTTTCGATAGTGCCTTAAACTTAGTTATTACACAAGGCGTAATAGAGGCAGGCGAAACAAGCGTAAATGCAAAAATTAGCATCGGCCGAATCAAAAACGGTCGGTTTGGTTTATCGGCGGAATTAGCAGTAAATATTCCAAAGGTAAGCTTAGAACAAGCGCAGGAATTGGCAGAAAAAGCACATCAAGTGTGTCCGTATTCCAACGCCACGCGCGGTAATATTGAAGTTCAATTAACTGTAACTAATAAGTAAAAATAATACTCCCGAATATGAATAAGTCATATGCCAACCTGATTTCTGTTTTATTTATAATACTACTAAGTCTGGCCATTAGTTGTAGTAAGAATAAGCAAAGAGCGAATAAAAGTGGTAGTATAGAAGACAGCGTAACACACCCAACAGAAAATGTTGTTGCCATAAACACTTCAAGTGGCAATGTAAACTTCGTAACGGCCTCAAAGATGGTGATGCCGGCAGTAGTGCATATAAAAATTAATTTCAATACCTCTTCGGAATATGGCGCATCAGGATCAGGGGTAATTATAAGTCCTGATGGATTTATAGCTACAAATAATCATGTGGTTGAAAATGCATCCGCTATAGACGTTACACTTCATGACAAACGAACTTTCTCTGCAAAGTTGATTGGCCGTGACCCCAATACTGACTTAGCACTTTTAAAGATAGAGGCTAACAATCTTCCTGTCGTTAAATTTGGAAACTCTGATAAGGTGCAGATAGGAGAATGGGTCTTAGCTGTAGGGTTTCCTCTGTCACTTAATACAACGGTTACTGCCGGCATTGTAAGTGCCAAAGCCAGAAGTATTGGAATCATAAACCGGCCGGGCAGTAATAGGAGGCAAAATAATGAGGCGTCTGAAGGTAATATGGCTGTTGAGTCATTTATTCAAACCGATGCCGCCATTAATTCTGGC
>Ga0208768_1000697_pt1 | contig 20899 bp, 22 predicted proteins | sample AntAceMetag02UK1_FD_184760 | JGI IMG/M metagenome (GOLD analysis project Ga0208768, IMG submission 184760) | Saline lake microbial communities from Ace Lake, Antarctica - Antarctic Ace Lake Metagenome 02UK1 (SPAdes) (version 2) | ecosystem: Environmental > Aquatic > Non-marine Saline and...
ATACGAAGCGATATTGATTTCTGCATCGACAAACATTGCTGAACGGATCTTCGGGGTCGATGCTAACGTATATTCAAATTCAAATACTATATTCTCAGATGTATTCAAGTCTATATTACCTTTCATCGTGTACACAATAACCCGTGACTTTCCAATACTTACATTATATCCACTTAAAGGATTCTTCTTGAGTTTGGTCAGATTGATACCGTCATAATCAAATTGAAAATTACTTATATGATTCGTTTTATCTACTGTGCTAACCGTATACGGACGAAACGTCACTACAGCTATGTTTGTAGATACACTGATTGAAAGTGTTGGCTCTTTCTGTGGATTCATCACCATACCGTATTGGTCCGAAAGCATAAACCGCTTGTCATCGTATTTGAATTGAGGTATTTCGGATTCATTAAAATGAACCATTTTTGTTGTGGTCGTGATTTCCATAGGTGTATCAAATACTACAGTTAGTATGGTTTCGTTTTCAGTCACTGTCACCAAATTGTTTGTACCGTTTATAAAAGTTATATTGCTCACTGGTTTGTTCAGGATTATTGTGAAACCCGCTAATTTTGTGTCGGCACGTAATTCTCTCGTACGACCTATATAAATACCTGTTTTATCAATACTCAAAAGTTTGTCTACAAATGTCGGTTTTGATTTCTGTATGAGGACAATATCGTTTACAAGTACACGTCCATCTTCGGTTACGTCTGCGTCCCTTATCTCTTCTTCTGTAAATCTCTTTTGACCGTGAATATAATTGATTATATCATTGTTCCTTTGCATTTACTTATTATAAACCATTATTAATATTCTGTTATCCTGTTATGTGAATAATAGACACTCCTGGTACCCTCAGTTTTATCCAATTTATTCTTTCGTGTATCATTGAATATTAATGTAAACGGCACTCGACAATCCTTGCACTTCTCCAATATTATTCCGGCTATCTCTCCGTGTGACATATGGTTATACGTGTCACCAGATATGTTGATTATGAAATTGTTCGTAATACGCGTATTTGTATTCGTTATGCTGTTGTTACGCTCAACAACCACTGGCATGTTATTTTGGTTACACGAGTGCTTTCTCCTACTCCTCATACTTATGAACTCCTTCATACAGTCCGGACATTGTAATGGATTACACGAACTCTCATGTGTTTTACACTCACTTTCATTACTGAATACAATCTCACATTTTTCACATGTATACTTATTATCTACTGTCTCAACAGGTACACATGGTTTCTTCCGACCTAAATGCTTCACTAATAGACAATTAAATGCAAACTCTTTCCCGCATAAGTCACAACTCTTCATTGTATCTTACACCCCCTTACCTTTTAAACTCCTTTAGCCACGAAAGAAATACTTTTCCGGTATTAGGTTATGAACCAGGATCCCATTTTTCCCTTTCCCCCTGCGTAAAAATTCTCGGTTTTTTTAATGCCTCCTCATTTGCTTTAGTAGCTTTATTACCTTCCTCTTTAGCCTTTTTTTTAGTGTTAATCCTGTTTTGAATATTTTTATTAATGACATTCAATTTATTCTGAGGTAATTTCCTTAATACGTGATTTAATAATTTATTTAAAATACCCGCCTGTTCTATTCCATTCAACTTCTTACGTTGATTCTGATTCATTTCCTTCATTACCTTTAAGATTATAAAATTTATCATCGATCAGCCTATAACATTCCTGCTTCATATGCTTCTCTGTTTGCTTGTTCTTTGTTTCGGTTAGCTTGACGTCGTCTTTGTATTGCTCTTTGTTCCTCGTATTTAACATTCATTAATTTACTTTCTTTTAATGCTGTTGTCAGCATACCATTAAATTCCGTTTGTTCGCTATTTGATAAATTCTTATATGAATGAGTGATTTGTTTTCGAACAAAATCTTTGTTAAGCAAACCAAGATTGAGACTTTTAAATTCTTGCATAAGAGACAATGTTTTATTCACATTTAATGTTTTTTTTACAATTAATGTTTTATTTACAATTGGCGTCGGTGGTGATTTAAACATCTTCTTTCTGAGCGCCTTAAACATTATTTTATACGCATACAATTATTAATACAACTGTCAACCCAAATATACTCACCATCAACCCTTTTATTGCCCTGTTTTTTAGCTCGTTCATAACCATCAATTTTGCATATTTATCAGCTTGTTTTATTATCACACCTGCGTACTTATTCTCATATCCCGACAATAACCTCGCATATTTTTGCTCATGCTCTTCTAATAGTCCGTTATACTTACTGTCTATCTCTCTATTATCATGTTCTGATTTTTTACACATATCCATTAATACATCATACGCGTCCAATGTTTTTTGTGTTTCACTCTTCAATTCGTCATATTCACTCTTTGATACATCATACGCGTCCAATGTTTTTTGTGTTTCACTCTTCAATACATCATATTCACTCTTTAATACATCATACGCGTCCAATGTTTTTTGTTTGTCCTTTTTTAATACATCATTTTCAATCTTTGAAACATCGTGTTCTGCCTTTAGTACATTGTCCCCTCGACGTGACATTACTTTCCACATTGCTTATTAATACCATAACACATTTTAGCTTTAGGTACCTACACATATAATCCAGCCTTGGTCGCCGCCATTATCTCTGTCCTCGCGCTCCTTTGCTCTAAACCCATCACCCTCGTATGGTGTCTCGACCTCTGTTTATCCCCGGAATCATTTATCACATCCTCCATATTTATTATCGCTTCCGCTGTCGGTCTGCAACGTGTAAACGCCTCCTCGTCCTCGTTATATGCATCGTCTACCCTGTGACACATCCGTCTCGCCGCCTCGACCAATATTGACTGTGATGATACTTTCCTAAATACCCCGTTCTCGCATACATCCATATGCTGTCCCCTTAGATTTGTACACCTCACATTCGCATGATTCTTTTGATGTGCTAACCGTGGAAACTCTGTGAAAAATTGGACTGGATAGTCTCGACACGTTGTCGTTATCATATTCGCTATCTGAACTGGAGATATATGCTCGTATGTCTCTTTCGACCAATTCAAAATATTTATATAGTTGTTGTTCGTCGTATTATTGTTCATTGTATTGTTCGTAATGTTCGTATTCGTATTCGTACTGTTGTCTATGTTATTCACGTTATACTCTGGTTTTGACTCGAACGGTATACATTTTACCTTCCTTTTGTGTTGTGATTTCGCATCTGAATTTTTGAACATCTTCTTACATATAGGGCATTGTAAAATGTGGCATCCATTAACATGTCTTACTGTGTATTTTCAAGTTATAGTTGGTTGACAGTACTTTGTCGCATCTTTCACACTGATATATTTTCATATTCGTACCTGTATCCTCAATATTATTAGTTATAACTGTATTATCGGCAGGTATAACGTTTTTATCATGAATTGTGTCATGAGACGTTTTTGTATCTATTATACAAGTGTTTGAAAAACATGGGTTTTTTCGAGATAAATGCCTTACCAATAAGCTATCATACATGAAATTTTGATTACAAAAATCACAAACTACCATTTATATATATATACTATTTTTATCTTTATGCCTTTGTCGATAATCGTGCTTATTATACGGTCAATTTCAATGTGATTTCTCCAGGTCTTTAAACGCTGATGGACAATTTTTTGTTTATCACTTTTATACTATTCTTTCAGGTAATTAACTATATAACAAATAAAAATTATAGATTTATTTTTTATCTTTTATATTTTGGATTTTACTCATAATCAATATGTTTACTATATGTTAAACAACACTTGATTTTATGGAGAGGATATCGTTAGATAACAATAATAATGTATTCGATGTAAAAGTGAGCGGTTATAGATAATTATAAAAACATTTGGTTTTTCTAATGTAGAAGAGTTTCAATTCTATTATTTGATTAGGTTTCTTCAAATTCTTCAAATTCTGTTACTTTAATTACTATATTTTCTTTTTCCACATAAAAACCAGCGCTTTTATTTAGTACATAGGTATGATCTTCCATTTCATCAAAAATATTTTGAATTTTCTTTTCTAAAATAAATACAGTTGCTTTATCTTTTCTATTACAATCAATATGTTTTGCAAAAATCTTATCCAGCTTCAACCCATAAGCTAAGTCTTTTTTGTCTTTAGTTAAATAATATTTACATTTCATGTTTTTATAATGTACTCTCAACTTCTTCAAAAAGCATTCCCTCTCATCTAGAGCTTGTAGAACTTTTAAGACCATTTTATTTAAGGGTGTAATTTCATTAAGGAACCATTTATCAATTTCATCTGCACGTTCAATATAAGAGTCGGTATTACTCAGCCTTCGTACCTTTGCCCTGTAGTAAGTATTCTCCTTTGTTTTGGTAGGTAACAAATCAGGAACCCATCGCAGAGGTGGAATGGTAACTTGAACTACCATGATTGTAGTTTGTTATATATATACATATATAGTTTATCTTTAAATCATACATACATACATATATAAAAGATGGCACTTAAAATTTTGACAGTAAATGTTCCCGGTGAATATGAACTAAAATATAAAGATATTAAAATTAAAGCCGATATTTAAAGGAATGGGCGAAAACAGACCCTCGATCCTGATATAAATTTATAACTATGCATTCAGGAACATATAATACATATTCATGAATCTTCAATACCTTTTCTGTACTATAACGAGTTTTTCATTAATCATTTGTAAATCAAAAGTATGTTTTTCAGAAGGATTATCGTTGATATATTTTTATTATATATATACTGTTATCTTTTTTTAATTATTATTTACTATTATTATAATTCAACTTCATAATATAAGTATCTTTTGTCTGTACACTTTGTATTTTGTTATATTGTCGGCGAATGTATTTTATTTTGATCAAATGTATTTATGGATGTTCTTTTGAGATTTTATATATATATTAAGTGTATCTATTATATATAACTATTTTTTCAGAGAGAGAGAGAGACAATATATAAAGACCTTCTCTATTGTAGAAAAAAAATATTATGTATATAACTTCTTTAATTTTTTTGATTGTACAAAAAATAATATTTTTAACACATACTTTTTTTGTCAGCACAATTGAAATAACTGATGATTTTTTTACAATTTAGGATTTGTTTTATTCGTGTATTGTTGTATTGTTAATCTTTTTAACAACCATGAATACAACATCAGCTATTTCTGATTGAGAACCCTCGAAATATTCAACACCAAGGTCTTTTCGTTGTATAAATTCGTGTCGACATATTCTTAGTATTTCATTTTCAGCTTCTAAAGTTTTGGTACACACCATTGAAAACAAAAGTTTTGAACCTTTAGGGTATTGTTGTACTCGTTTCAAAATGTGCTTCGTCCTTCCGACTTTATAAATTGGTTCCCCTGTATTAATAAACTCTCTGGTAACTAAAATATATAATGATCCATCATTTTTTTGGATGTCAATTGGCTTCGATACAACTGTCTGTACAGGAGCAATATACTCGATATTATCATGTTTTGCGATACACGTTACATTCCGTTTGTGGTTTGATTTACTACTTGCACTTTTAAACATCTTCTTACATGTGGGGCATTGTAAAATATGGCATCCAGTACATTTTGATTCGTGCGACAGCCAATCCTTTCGGTTCTTAAACTCCTTTGTACAAATTGAGCATTTCTTTTCGGGTTTTACCTCTATTTCTACTTTAGGTGCTTCATGTATTACGTGTTTTTGACTTTCAATATCATTATCTGTACTTTTTGTTGATATATTTGAAAAGCATGGAAACTTCCTAGATATGTGTCGATTGAAAAGGTAAGCTTTTGTAAAGGTATTTCCACATAAATCGCATAATATCATTTTTATTATACACATTCTGCCTTTATATCATAAACTATGATTTCACAAATGTAGTTTGTTTAGCATATTATTTTTTATTACGTTTTGGCAAGAATACAGCCGTTTGTTGACCATCTTTTAGATACATCATACCGCTACAGAAATGTTTGCATTTGCAACATTCTTTAGTGGACAATTTGGTCTTGATGTCAACGTTACATTTTCTTGGTAAAAGACGGTCTTGAAAAAGTATCCGCACAAATTGGTCAATCAGAATCATTTTATATCAATGAAACAACACAAAACTTTATATGTATTGTAAAATAATGAATGGAGTTGTATCAATCTGCCGAATATTCAACATTCGTACTCGACAAACAGTATTTATTTGATATACCAAGTAATACATACGCACATACACCGAGCATAAGTATAACACCGAGTAATACATACACACCGAGCATAACTATAACACTGAGTAATACATACACACCGAGTAATACATACACACCGAGCATTACAATGACCCCGAGTAATACATTCACACAGACACCGAGCATAACTATAACACCGAGTAATACATACACACCGAGCATAACCATGACACCGAGTAATACATACACACCCAGTGTAACTATGACACCGAGTAATACATACACACCGAGCATAAGTATAACACCGAGTAATACATACACACCGAGTGTAACTATGACACCGAGTAATACATACACACCGAGTATAACTATGACACCGAGTAATACATACACACCCAGTGTAACTATGACACCGAGTAATACATACACACCGAGTGTAACGATGACACCGAGTAATACATACACACCGAGCATAAGTATAACACCGAGTAATACATACACACCGAGCATAAGTATAACACCGAGTGTAACTTTGACACCGAGTAATACATTCACACCGAGCATAAGTATGACACCGAGTAATACATACACACCGAGCATAACTATAACACCGAGTAATACATACACACCGAGCATAACTATGACACCGAGTATAACCATAACACGGACTGATACGATATCATATATGTATGTAAGTTTACAGGAAACGGATATAATGACAGGGGACGAATATACAATCGAAATGTACATGAATAGTACATCACACGAGGTGTACTCGGGTGATTGGGAGTTTACTTATGACACTACACAGTTTACTGCAGTTAGGTTTATACAGTCAAACATATTTGAGATGACGTATGACAATAGCATTGAAGGAATACACACGTGCACAATAATAAAGCCACTGGATATAAATGGGAATGATGATACAATCGGTGAGAGTATATGGATTGGGAGTATAGTACTGTTAGTGAGGGATGATGCAACGGTCGGTGATGTTATAGATGGTTATGGTATAAAATATGGGAATTTTTATGATTGGTCAGGCGAAATATTTATAGGAAATGCGCGTGGATATGCGGATATCGAAGATGTGATGGTAATCAAGGAACGTATATCACCGAACGTATTTATAAAGGATGATGGCGAAACGTATGAGATGTGTGTAATATTCATAAATCCTACGAGGTTCGTTGGTATAGCGATGGAGTACGTGGTTGAGAATGACAATATAACAATATACGAGACTGGTGGTGTTGTATTATATGGTAACAATAGGAGATATGCAATGACATCATTAGACGGTAATACACTCATCGGTGTATCAGAAATAAAGGTGATGACAGCGCCTGAGATGATACGTATAAATGGTGACATACGTGTAATAGTGTACACGACAAGGAAACAATATGAATATACAATGACAGAAATGAAATTACAGCCAATAATGTTTTAAGGAGTTGGCAGAAGATTTTTACCGATTTTACAATAGGCTTTATCGAGTTCGAATCCGATCGATTTTCTACCGAGAGCAAGTGATGCTTTCATAGCACTAAAGGAACCTGCATATGGATCAATAACAGTTTCTCCTTTTTTAGAGGAACGTAGAATAAATTCTTTAAGTATTTCGACGGGTTTAATGGTTGGATGACCACCTGTTTGTGCGTTAACACGGGGATAGAATGTGACAGTTCCTTTATCGTCTTTTTTAAAGAGGACATCACTGATACGTTTCGTTTTGGGTTGAAATTGTCTACCTTTGCCGTGATGTCCGTAGATACAAAGTTCGTGTTGTGGACCATAACCAGCAAATAGGTCACCTGAACCATGATTATTTTTAACCCAAATAATCAAGTTTTTAAATTTAAGGATTTTACTTTCTGATATTGCCATGAATGCTTCAGCGTATGTTAAGGAGTCACACCAGATATAAAAATGTCGTCCCGGTTTCAATATCCGTTCTATATGACAAATCAGCCTTTTGAAAGAGAACGAGGCTTTTACGATTTTTTTTTGTTTAATCTCGGCACGCATTGAAATGTAGTCCTTATACGGGGGGTCAGTCATAAATAAATCAACCGATGCGGATTTCATACAGTCGAGTAGTTTATCGGCGTCTCCACATGCAACTCGACTCATTAGAATAATAAAATAATATATTAATCTGGATTGTCGTTATTATTTTCCATGATTAAACTCTGCTTTGTCGCAAACATGGTCGAATAAAAAGTTTGGGGGGAATGTAAGATTTAAACATACCCCGCCAATATTCATAGAAGCGTCGTTTTGAATGGTTGTTGGCATCTGATTCAGTATTATGATAATGATAATGAAAGTCGGAAACCACCTCGTTCGATGGGCTTCGACATTCGGTTCTCTTATAAGCATTATACATGTTTTCAAATGTCGTGAAATAATTTTCGTTTGATTTGAAATATCTTCCAGGCATGCTGGTTCGGTTCGTAAACTCCGGAGTGTTCATTTTGCCCGATAATTGTTCCTCGATTATATTTCTACATTCCATTTCGAGTTCAGGATCTTTACGAAACTCTACACACAATGATTTTATAATATGAATCAACAGTTTGGATAGATATTGGCACGTCTTTGCTTTATCCCCGACAAATCCATTTGGGACTCGTTTCATCATCGCATTTTCAATTCCAGCATACTTTGTTTTCAATGGGAGACCCGTATGATTACACATCGGGGTTGGCATAACACGGACATCCTGCAAGATTATGGATTCCATACATTTTTCATTTTCTTCGTTGAGAAAGTAAACAAACTGATTGACAAGTTCTGGAAGCAATGCAATGAAATATCGAAATAATTTGATGATTTGTGCTTGTGTTTTTCCGGAAGCTATCATCGTCTGTTTTGTGGTACTGTACTCATTATAAGGATGTTTGTTAGGTTATTTTTTTATTTTTAAAAGCTGTTCTGATGGTAATGAGTGTACTTATAAATCCAAGAATTGTATTTAAGCCATACATAAAAAAGAGAAATCCTATAATAAAAAAACAGTCGATTCACTTGTCAGCTGTCGAGATACTCGCGAGTAAAGTATCTTTTGGGTCACTCCTCGCAGCTACCAGTATTTATGAATATAAAGTATTTTTTACAGATGACAAACGTAATGGTAAAATGGAACAGACTGCAATGACAGGGGGGAATGTAGCACTCGCTTCTTTACTCGCTACCCGTTGGGCCGAAAGTGGACATTTTCCGTTGTCGAACATGTATGAGTCCCTTCTTTTTTTGGCTTGGGGTGTCACCAGTGTACATCTTGCAACAAATCAACGTAATACTTCAGCCGTTCTCGGGGCATTTACAGCCCCAACCGCATTGATAATTGTTGCTGGTGCTACCATGGCACTCCCAACAGACTTACAGACTGCGACTGCACTTGTACCTGCCTTGAAATCTAATTGGCTAATGATGCATGTTTCGGTAATGATGATGTCATATGCAACACTTATGGTCGGTTCGCTCGCGTGTATTTCGTTCTTATACATCGACAGTATTAACGACTGGAACGGTCATATAGTCGCTAAAATACGTAATCGACCAAAGGTTCACGGTTCCGGTTTTGGTTCCGAACCTGATCCCGATACCATACAGGAAACCTTAACTGATGTAATAAGTAAAGAACAATTAATGAATCAAATGGATAACCTTTCGTACAGTTGTCTGACGTCTGGATTTGCTCTGTTAACGACCGGATTGATTTCGGGTGCTGTATGGGCAAATGAAGCATGGGGAAGCTATTGGAGTTGGGATCCTAAAGAAACGTGGGCACTCATAACTTGGCTCGTGTACGCGACATATTTGCATAGCCGGTTAATCGCTGGAAAATCTAAAAAAGATGTAGCATTAGTGGGTGTAGCAGGATTTGTTGTTATTTGGATATGTTATATAGGTGTGAACCTATGGGGCGTTGGTTTACATAGTTATGGTTGGTTCAATGATTCGGCCGTTTAGTTCTATTTTTTTGTTTTATATTATAATGGCAAGCACTGAAACTAAAATTCTCACGCATATACCTTTACAAGGAGATTTATCTGTTACAATAGATGGAAGTCCATCAAACGATGTTGCTACCATTACGGACAACGTTAACGTATCTTTTATTTCAACAATACACGCGACTACAACTAAACCTGATATACTTGAAGTCGAAATCTCACTGCCGGTTAAATTAGGATTCTCATGGAGTGGTATATACACTCGGGCTGATTTTAGCTTATATAACAGAACGAACGGTACAGAGTATACATTTCTCGACGTGGAACCCAGTAGGTCGTACGCGAATCCTACATTTTTAAAGTTAGTCGATAATATTGATAATTCCGCTTTTGTTATTTCTCTCGTACGTTCCCAAGACAACAGTCGCGCATTCAAATGGGTATTCGGATTTGTTCCAACCTATAATATATCTAGTACCACTATAACCTTTGACTATGTAGCATTTGGATATGATGCCATTAATTTGTTGGGCGTGATGGCGACATTTTTGTATACAACAGATAATGATCCTTTAAACAATTATATTTATCCCAAATCTGAAAACGGCGAAATATTTGAATACCGTAATTTATCTGTTGCTTACAATCAAGGCGATGTCAAAAATATAACATGCATGAAACTAGATGAATCAGAGCATAAAATGACTTTCAACCTTGATACCATAACTGTAAAAAATTGTTCATTCTGGTATGTCATAGATAGCACTTGGGAACAATTCGTTTTGAACGATGGAAACGAATATTTTGGTGGTGTCCAAAATGACGGAACTTCAATTGATCTAAATGGCACTGAGTTTCAATTTGTGATGTCTGGTACTGAGTGCACATTTACCATCAGTAATAAAGTCAAGTATATTACCGATATTAGATTTTACTCGGACGAAAATTTTGAACTTGGGGCATACCCAAAAAAACCTGTGTTCGGGTTCCACCAACTTGCGCACAACGCAAGTATCGGGATAGCCGGTAATAAACTTACAAACGGGTTAATGGTATTTGATCATAACACAAATGAGCCCGCAGACCTTTTGGTCAAAAATCTCACAGTTGATACTATTACAACAAACAGTATTCAATTCGACAGATCAGGGAAAAGAGGTATAACTGCTGTAGACGGTATCTACGATCCAGAAACCGAAATCACTAATGAACAAATGAATCTATCAATCCGCGATGAAGTACTCGTAAAACTGTCAAGAAACGACATTAAGGATGGATTCGGAAGTTTTGATGAAAAAGTTGAGATATTCGCACCTTTAATCGCTTTAGAAAACGCCTCTTTTGGAAATAGAATCGATTTTGTCAAAAGTGCAAATCATTTTGCTTCTATTAAGGGTGGATTTGTAACTGGAACAGGAGCCTTTGTTGCTATCGGCGCAAGTGATGATGGTGGTTTCTCATTTGACGATGAAACAATTGTTGATGGTTTAGAAATAAATCCACCTACAATGAAAGTATTTGAAAATAGTGTAGAAATAAATAAACCCGTCATACTTTCTAATGAAATAAGAATGTTAAATGCTGCATCAAACCAACATAATATAAAAGCGGTTGGCAACTCGTTAATTCTTGAAGCGATAGGCGACAACTCATACGGTAGTATAGGTTTCAATGTTCCTAGATTAGGACAATTAAAAACGTTTGAAACTTTTCATATAAGGAATAATGAGGTGATAATATCAGGGACATGTACGTTTAGGAACACGGTTCCTAATGTTGTGGATGATGTAAATGTTCTGGTAACAAGTTCATTTTTTGTTTCTACCGTAAGTAATGGATTAAATTTAAACAATTTAATGACGATCACATCTGGCGGAAATGTCGGAATCGGTACTGAAACTCCTAGTGAGAAACTGGAAGTAAATGGAAACGCCTATGTCCAAAAGAGACTCGACCTTTTTCGAGATGGAACATATTATGCTTCTTTACGGGGTGGATTTATTCAAAATCAAGGAGCATATGTTGCTATCGGCGCAAGTGACAATAGCGGTACTTCAGCTGTGGATACAGTGAGAGTATTCCAAAATCAAGTAGAAATAATAAAACCAATGAAAATTTCAGTTGGTGATGATAGTTATACGGAATACGGGCCAAATTTAAAATGGGGCGGTAAATTATTTGTTGGTGCTTGTCGTAGTCGTTTAGAAGCAGCTTTTAATACTGAAGCTCAGGTTATTGTCACGTCAGGGGCTTTACATTTAGACGGAGCAACAGGAAGGGGAGTATATTTGAACTTTCATAATAAATCATCCTATGTCAATATGACTGGAAAAGTTACAATGGAGAACGATCTGGACGTTATCGGTACTATACGGCAATCAGGTAGTGCAGTGACATCTGACAGACGAATCAAAAAAGATATAGATGATATAGATGATGAATATGCTTTAAGCATTTTGCGGGCATTAAAACCAAAAACATATAAATACAAAGATGTTACGAAAGGTGATGCAACTATTATTGGATATATAGCACAGGATGTCAAAGAAATATTACCACAAGCTGTAGATTTATTTGATGGGGAGATTCCAAATATTATGATGAAAGCAGACCTTGTAAAACTGGATGATGGAACAATGCAATTAACCTTTGAAAAAGATATACCAGATATAATCAAAGATGACATCATTAAAATTGAGAGTAGTACAAGGGTTACAGTTATATCATCGACACAACGAACACTAATAATAGAGTATGAGGAATCTATAAAAGACAAATTATATGTTAGTGTTTTTGGGCAAGTTGTTAAGGATTTTCATTATCTTAAAAAAGATGCTATTTTTGCTATGACTACAGCAGCTTGTCAACAGATTGACCGCGAATTACAAACCGAAAAAACCAAAGTTGCCAACCAACAAAGCGTCATTACCGGTCTCAAGGCTGAGAATGCAGACATGAAAGCACAAATAGCCGCTTTATACAATCATCTCGGCATTTACCCTGCATCCCATTCTGAAGAAATGTCCGGAAATGTAGAAAATATGTAAAAATATTTCCTTAACATGTACTTTAATAACTGTCGTAGATAAAAATAACAATATAATTTTAGTTTCAACCTAAATGATACTTAAGTCATTGTATGTATACGATTATGTCCGCATAAATGTATTATTAACAACTGTCCCCACACGCCTCATTCCTCTTACATTTTTATTTAAAACCCGTATTTTATTTTTTGTCTTCAAAGCACGGCCATCTTTACGCACTCGTATGCTTTCAAAGGTGACCGTCTTTTCGTTCTTTTTGTATCTGATGTACAACATCTTTCCGATTGCGAATACCGGTGACCTACGAGAACCTGTGAATCCATCTCCATTTTCATATGTATAACTACGTTGTCTAGGTTGTCCACCACGGCTACTGCTCGTAGAACTGGTTCGTTTTGGATATTGCGATGGGAAATATTGTTGCCCAGTATTTTGTTGTTGTGATCGTGACGGAAAATATTGCGGTTGTTGTGTTGATTGTTGCCCAGTATTTTGTTGTCCGGGTGGTGCATATCCAGTTACATAACTAGGTTGACTAGGTTGTCCATAAGCAGTACTAGTATATTGTGGTGGTGCATATTGTGGTGCATATTGTGGTGGTGGTGGTTGTGGTTGCGGTGCATTTTGTGGTGGTTGTTGACCAGTTTGTAGACTACTTATTGTTTTGAGTTTGTTATGTAGAGATCGCATCTTGTTAACATGTATTGCATTTTTCCCCTTTTGATCCTCTTGAGAGGCATTAAAAATGTTATCCGCAATATTCATCATCGTATCAGGTGTGATTTTTCTCGAACGTTGCATCATTTCAACTAAAACTAATTTCATATCGGTGCGCGCGCGGTCTTCAGCTATTATAAAGTTACGTCTAGTGCGTACGTCTGACCGTCGGCCATTCATGGCTTTCCTATTTAGCGTTAAACCCATTGTATATTGACCAACGTCTCGAACAGTGCTATTCGCCATGTTTTCTCGCCTCCGACCAGTACTTGTATATGCATTCTGCGCTTTACGTGCCATACGTCTCCCAAAACCAAACATATTAATATAACTCATATTAAAATTAAACGCGCGTAATCATTTACTTTCTTCCTTTTTTTCCTTCTTGATTCATTACTATTATTACTACTACCGCTATCACTGCAATTAAAACTATTCCCATTGTGTTTTGTGATATCGCATCGCCTGTTGTCTTTATCACTTTTGCCGACGCATCGCCAGTTTCTTCTATAAACACCACCAACCGCGTCACCCGCAGCCGTTACCGCGCCGGCTACCGCAGCACCTGCTGCTTCCAACGTACCTTCATCTAAGTCTAACGCCGCCACCGCCGTTTCTAAGTTGTTCAGAATTTCTTGTGATATTTTATTGACTATTTCAGTCCTTGTTATGCATTTTATTGCAACCTTTACCTTGTTTGATTGTTTTAAATTTAGATTAACTTTCCCACCGGTTGATTCAAATGTAACATTATCAATGACTGATGTATTTTGCGCAATTGCGTTCGCATCACATTCATTGAAAGTTTCATTTGTTATATTGGTCTTCATTACATTTTCCATAATTTCCTCTAAATTTATTGTGTTTCTGTGTTCGTCAGTAGTTCTCTGGATACTGCTTAGGTCTGTTTCTTTCTCAGATGTTGTAGTTATATCTGAATTTGTATTCGTATTCGTGTTTGTTGTAGTACCCGAACCCGTTAGTCCTTGCACGAGGGATGTACCAACGCCTGCCGCTGCCGCTATCCCTGTATTTAGTACACCTGCAGCTTCAGTAACTGCAGTCTGAACTGTTTCCCCAAGCGTATCTATTCCATTGTTCGCAACCCCAGCTACTGCGTCTACAGCATTGTTTATAGTACCAGCAAGTGCTTCGCCAAGTCTCTCGCCGTCTTTTAGTTTATCGGTAATTGATGTTGACGCTGATTTCGAAACACTTGATGTTATCTCATTTATAATAGATATCTCCGCATCCTGTTCCGCTTTCACATCTACATCATTTTCTTGATTAAAATTAAGATTTATATCCTCTTTCGCTTTTATGAATGCATTATTTAATTTAAATACATTCGTACCTTGGGCAACAACCTTCAAAATATTTTCATTCTTCGACATTACTTCAGTCATTGTTTCGGTCATCACCTTATTTAGCGAATTTGTAATATTTTCTCGTATTTTTGTGTCTATTTTCTCCATGTGATTTTTGAATTTAACCTTATCAGTTTGATTTAATTTATTCATAGTCGTTGTTGTTGTGTTAGATTCGTCACCCCCTTTTCGAATGAGTCCCCCAAACATTTCTGTAGTATTCGCATATAATCCTCTGCGGAATGCTTTTATCTTTGCTGCATGTTTCAATTGATTGTCTTCATTAGTGTTAAAAGGTGCATAAAGTAGTCCCATTAATATGTATATTATAATATTAACAATAAACCTGCAAGTACCGCACCAGAACCATATGCTACTACATCGTCAACGGGTAAACCAAGCTTTCGTTTTGACAATAACGCTCTTGTTACTGCCTGTTCTGCGAGAAGCCGTTCGGCTTTTTTATCATTTGCCTCTTGGTCTGGTTTAGGGGATCCTGAATCTGACCCTGCACCTGCCCCTGTCCCTGCACCTGCACCTGTACCTGTACCTGCCCCTGTCCCTGCACCTGAACCTGAACCTGTACCTGCACCTGAACCTGAACCTGAACCTGTACCTGCACCTGAACCTGAACCTGTACCTGCACCTGAACCTGTACCTGCACCTGAACCTGAACCTGTACCTGCACCTGCACCTGAACCTGAACCTGTACCTGCACCTGCACCTGTACCTGCACCTGAACCTGTCCCTGCACCTGTACCTGCACCTGTACCTGCACCTGTACCTATAGGAGGTGATGAAGGACTTTCAAAATTATTACCCGACGTTGTAGCTTGACATGTATTGTTTTGATTTAAATGCATGTTTATGTCTCTTCCGGCTTCAAACTGATTGTTACTTATATTCGCATAATTTATACAAGTGATTGCAGATGATATCATAGCATAGTCTCTATATGCCGCTGTTTTTTCGAGAGATTCATTCCCTCTTAATAAACAGTTGGCATCCAGCATATGCGTTGTTTGGATTAGTGCCATAGGCATATCAAATACATTACCATTTCCTCCATTTGTATCATCACTATACAGTTTACCAAATGGTGATAATAAACATCCTACATCTGACGGGTAGTGATGCGCTGGATCATAGTTTGGAACTTGATTGTCTATAACTTCGTTTACTTTGTTCACTTTGTCACTTGGTCGACAGCCCGGTTTTCTGACATCTATTATTTTCGTATCACCTTTTGCACCATCTTTATCACATGTTTTATCAAAACCAACATTATTTTTTTCATCTGGAGATAAATGCTTTATATTATTACACGTTATCACGCATTTCCGTTCATTTACCGAATCGTTTGCATACTTGTTCATGAATTCGTCACATACCTGCCTACTTTCTGCATTATCGTTCGGGGAAGTGTTGCCAATGGATTTAGAATATCCATTGTATGTACGTTTTCCTTCAGTCCCAGCCTCATATGGCTCTTTTAAAATATCACATGACACCACGTCTGTGAATTTTATTTTTTTTACCACCATTCCTCTTTGTTTGTATATTTCGTTCGCCTTAATGGCATCTGTTTCGGTATTAGATATTGTGTATGGATTTATGTTTGCTGCTGGGTCACCGATATATATTCCATCCTTATACATACTCTTGTCCAGTAAACCCACGTCTATTCCGATATTCGCTATTGCTACCTCCATTCCTGATTTTTCATTTGTTTGCCCCTTAGTTAAACCCATACAACACGCACGTTTCTGTAATCTTCGATCACCTGCCACTATTATTCGTTCAATCTCTTTTCCAAATATGGTGCCTTGGTTCCAGTCTGCTTGATCGTAATTAGCACGACTTGTTCCTTCCGATTGTGCTGATATCACATTACCCATTACTTATACCGTGCAAAATTTAGTCTTGTTCAATACCTTCAAATCTTCAATATACCCAAAATATACCACCATCGCAATACTTTCGTCCCCATTTATTCGCATAATTTGATCATCGCTTACTGTCAGATACTTCCCTTTATGACGGATGAGATAACCTCCCTTCCCAATCTTTTTATCTGGAATGAGCTCCACTTTTAATTCCATTTCCTTCGTTAATGTTAATGCATCTGTATCCATCACATATACCTTGTTCAATTTCCCATTTCCTCGAATGTATAACACATACTCCTCATTAACCTTTTTCACTATAAATTGATGGTGTTCATATTCGTTTTTAAGTATAGTTTCATCGACGTTATAGTCACAATCCTGATATGTTAACACACGCGATTCATACTTCGTCCCACGTACCGGACTCGCGCCATACATAATCTTCCTTAACCCATTATCCGATTCCAAAAACGAAAATATATGTATCGCCTTACCCGATCGTATAAACATTTCAGGTTTCAAAAAACCATCTGTATATGTCTCTGTTTTATTAAATAAACTTGACGTTACAACATATACCACTAATAGACATATTATACACTTTGCAGTTGCGTTACTAATGGCTTCGGTTTTCGACTCCATTATTATCACAAGTAATTATTATCCTTTCTATCCTTATCCCTTTTTTATTATATATTCACTTAAAACATCTCCATCATTGCACTCTTCGCCTCTTTCATTTTCTTTTTTTCCATTTTTTGCTTGATTTCTTTTTTTAATTGAGTTGGACTTTTTACCCTCATTGTTCCAGTTTTTGTCCTAAAATTTAAGCTTATTTTATTTTTTCGTGCCGTTGTTCTTATTGCCAACTTTCTTTTATTCGATATTGGTCCTTTACCTGTGAATGTATCATTATTTTTCAACAACTTCTTTAATGCATTTATAATAGTTGTTTTTGCGTTAGTAGTTATACTACTTTTGGCTATGTTATTTACTAAATTGGAAATATCATTGTTTCCTAAGCTTGCGTTTTTTAATGCCTTACCTAATTTAACTTGAGCGTTTGTTGCATTTTTGTATGCTGAAATTAAAATCGTATAATTTCTTTTAGCAGCAGCAACTTCTTCAATAGGATTTTCTTGAGGATTTACATTACCACTACTAGCAATAGTAGGAAGTCTTGGTTCTGTCGGCATTTCTTTAATATACGCACATATTTTTTTATTTACGCAAAATCATTTTAGTTTTTGGAGATTTTTTCACACTCACAGAATCTTTATTCAGTTTCTTTTTTACTTTATTCGCCTTTGTTTTATTCCTTACGGGTTTGTATAGTACCATTTGTTTCCCCTTTGCGTATGAACCAGTCTCTGATGTTATTCTCTTTACTTTAGTACTACTTGGTGTCTTTCGTGTCAAAAGCGGTGTGTTACAAATTGTTTTCGTGTTTATATATTGATACAGTTTCATTAGTTTATTCTTAGCCTGCTCTGGTTGTCTTGTCTTTTTATCGCCGAGACAATACATATTGATGAGCGCGTTTAAACGACGATCCATTAGTATACCATTTATTTAATATACACAATCGGGATCACCAGGCCTACAATAATAAATGCGGTAAACATGATACCTCCGAGAATGACGCGTTGAGGTTCGTCAATACCGATATCATTATCATCTGCATCGAACATATTCACCTTTTGTCCGTTGCATTTCGTGAATTCAATCACATTTCCAATCGATAATAGTATAATACTTATAAGCGCAAAAGGTACACGACGGTCTATCGATTCAGCTCCTGGTACAGTGTAGGCCACGAATAATGCAGCCGCGACTGACGTGGCAAGCATTATGGATGTATTTGGTATTCTGTTCATACTGTCTGATGTTGCATATGCCCACCGAAAACGTGTATCGTTTGTGTACGCCTGAAATGTTAACACACCAACTATACTCTGTAACATCGACGGAAAATTACTTTTTACCAGTTGTCCATATCCCAAAGCATTGCCTGTTATACCACCGCGTACCCTCCTTAAGTAGTGCTTAATTGAATCTTGTAGCGGATTCGAAATAAACATATCCAAAAATACTGTTAATATATATCTGAAAAATTTAGGGCTCGCGAGCGAACTAAATACATACGATACACCGTCACCACGACCCATCGCTAATACACCGTCGTCTGTCGCGATACCTATGTCTAACATGTATCCTATAACCGGTCCAAGTATAAAACCATAGTTTAAAACAATGTATCCCTCTTGTACCCCAATCTGATTTAATAATGCACCAATTATGTTCAACAGTAAAGCCGATACAAGCGATACTAACAACCCTCTGTCCTTCTCACGTGACATCTTCTCTATACTCTCTCTACTCGCCTCACTCGCCGTCGCACACGTTGAAACATCCTTCACAACAGTACCTGTGTTAAATAAACTTTTATTACTTACAATCTTTGTCGCGTATGCAACCGCTATAGTGACCATCGCAATAGGTAGCAATTTCATTACCAACGACGACACCTCGCATCCTTTCATTATTATCTCTACAGTTTTTTGTTATGATGTGTATAGGCCTGCTTTCGTTGCTGCCATTATTTCTGTCCGAGCAGTTCTACGCTCTAAACCCATCACCTTTGTATAATGTATTGACTTTTGTTTATCCCCCGAATCATTGATTACATCTTCCATATTTATGATCGCCTCTGTGGTTGGTCTGCAACGCTTAAACGCCTGTTCGTCCTCGTTGTATGCATCATCTACCCTATGACACATACGTCTCGTCGCTTCATCCAATATCGGCATCGATGATACCTTGCTGAACTTTCCATCCTCATATACATCCATATGTTGTCCCCTCAGGTTTGTACATTTCACATTCGCGTGCCTTTCTCTATGTGCAAGTCGCGGGAACTCAGTAAAAAATTGTACCGGATGGTCTTGACATTTCTTTGTTATCAAATTCGCTATTTCTTTTGATGTGACATGCGCATATTGCTCATCAGACCAGTTTAACATAAAATTGTTCGTCGTGTTATGCGTTATATTATTTGTGATGCTGTTGTCTATATTACATCCGGGTGGATATGTTGGTTCTTGTTGAATTGGTTCGCAATCAACATATTTTTTATGATAATATTTCGCGTTAGCATTCTTAAATTCCTTCTTGCATGTACTGCACTGTAAAATATGACACCCAGAACATTTATCTGCATGGTTCTCACACTCTTTTTTATTGCAAAAGCGTTTTGAGCATATATCACAGCTGTATTTCTTTACGGAACGGTCATCTATTATACTCGCCTGATGTTTTATGGTCAACCCTTGACTTTTTATGATTTCTGCTTGATTTTGTATAGTTAATCTATTGTCTGACAAAGTAGCCTTTTCTGATGGTTTATTTGAATAACATGGAAATTTTCTTGATAAATGTTTTAAAAGTAAACAATCATATGCAAACTCTTTATTACATAAATCGCAAACAATTTTTGATGTAGCCATTGATATATAAACACATATTTTTTTAAATTGTAACTGCTCTTATTACAGCATTAGTCTTAAAAATTGTCCATGAAAACACGTTATGTAAAAAGTACGACCACTTTGTTTTTGATTTTTCATTCAATTATACGAATATGTACAAATCCAAATTTGTTTATTTTTCTTGTATTATGGAGGAACAAGTTGAAACTATATGA
>Ga0208768_1000700_pt1 | contig 20875 bp, 31 predicted proteins | sample AntAceMetag02UK1_FD_184760 | JGI IMG/M metagenome (GOLD analysis project Ga0208768, IMG submission 184760) | Saline lake microbial communities from Ace Lake, Antarctica - Antarctic Ace Lake Metagenome 02UK1 (SPAdes) (version 2) | ecosystem: Environmental > Aquatic > Non-marine Saline and...
GGCGTAAATACCAAAGCAAGTGTTAGCAGTCTAAGAAAAACTGCTAAGAATAGTTCAGGTGAGAAACAGCGTATGGCACATTGGTTGGCTAATATGAAAGCAGGACGGGCTAAAAAGAAATGAAGATTAATGATATTGTTAATGAAACGACCTCAGCAGGCGGTGTGGCCACAGTAGCAATGCCCATAGGCGGAATGCTTAGTCGACAAATGAAAAATCCTGACGGTACAGTTAAAAATGCGCTTGACATGGATACGAACATCATGGGGCAGAAAAAGAAACCTAAACGTAAAAAGGCATAAATACTACTAATATACCCCCACGGAGTTAACAATGACAAACAAAAAAGTTCAAGAAGGTTTAGGCGAACTTGCTGATATGGCAGAGCGTGACCACGAAGTACAAATGGCACGTGCAGACCTCTACAAGATTGCCAAGTACGCTATCAAACTACATGACATGCTCAAAGGTGTAAGTGAAGCAGAAGGCATCGAAGGGTGGCAGCAGGCTAAAATTACCAAAGCCAGCGATTATATGTCAAGTGTATTTCATAGTTTAGAATATGACAAGAAAATCGAACCAAGCGACCAAATGGATGCTATGGCACTGGCACAGGCTGCTAGAGAATCAACTGATCCATACAAGTCAACACTGCATCAAAAACTGGCCGAAAAGGCAGTTAGTAAATCACAACAGCAGGCCGCAGGCATTGCACTAGCAGCCAAGCGCAAAGGTAAAACTCCCAAGGGCAAGGGTGCGGCAGCAGATATGGCCAATATGAGTACAAAAGAATTAGAAAAGGTCGCAGGCACTAAGCACAAAGGCTTACCTAAGAAAAAAACAAACGAAACCCTAGATCGTCAAGCAAAAAAGATTCTAGGCGAAGGTAGAGTATCAAATTTATCTACAACTTATTAAAAATCAGTAGGTAATAATATGAAGAAACTTGATATAGAACAGGCTGAACCGATTCGCAAAAAGTTTGCGCCCGATTGGGAAATTCGCAAAGGCAAGTATCTATACAAGAAGGTAGCGTTCGACGACTATAATCAAGTGCTGCGTTTTTTAATGACCATCGAAAAACCGCAGGTAAAATTAGATCATTTTGCTGATATAGGATTCTTCTACAACGAAGTTGTACTAATGGTATATACGCATGATGTCGGCGGACTTACACAATTAGATTTTGAACTTACACTGTACATAGATAATGTATTAAACAAAATGGACGCAAAGAGGATATAACTATGGATTGGCACAAACTACAGCAGACACTTTTCGCATTAGACCCAACAGACGCTAGAGAAGACTTAGAAAAACTGAGGGCGCAGGCCAATGAACGAGAAGCTATTGTTGCTCCTACTAAAGACTATGTTATGGAAAACGTCGAAGTACCAAAGGGCAGCATGCCGTTGAATTTAGACAGCATTGCAGACTTTGCTAAACTGGCTGGCATACGTTTAGATGAAAAGCAGAAGCATGGTGATTATGCTCGTGGAAGTGATCCTATGCCAAAAGCAAAGCTGGGTCGTACTAAGCATCCTCTCAAAGACAAACTGGTAGGCGAAGAAGACATAGATGAAGGACCGCTTGATGGATTTGCTAAAGGGTTCCAGTCAGGACAACCTGGCGGTGCTCTAGGTCCAGATGCTGCTGAAAGAACTGCTGGAAAAGTAGTAAACAAACTTACTAATCCTCAAGGAAAACCAAATGCCAATAAACCACAAGCACAAAAGGTAAAAGGTAGCGTAACTGGAGCACAACTAGGTAAACAACTAGGTGTAAGCGATCCTAACACATTCAATCAAGCAGTGCTGAGAGTTAAGCAGGGACAGCCGCTGAACCGAATGCATCAGGCAGCAATGTCAGATGCGTTTGTTAAACTAATGGCAATGGATCCACAATCTACTCAACGAGTAATGCAGTTGCTAAAAAGATCAGAAGCACAAGCAGAATCTCAGGATTTAAAAAATAGAAATCCTGCAAAGAAAAACGAATCAATCAAGGACATGCTCTACGCAAAACTAGCGGAGAAAAAATGAAACTAGTAAATCTAGAACCTAAATTTGATACTAATCCCTATTTGACCAATACCATCGATAATCTAAAGTTAGAAAATCTTCGACTGGATCATTTTGACAAGGACGGCTACGAAGTTCCCACAGTGCTGGAACGTATGTTTTACGAGGCTGCGGGTATAGAACTTAACAACCAAATACAGTATCACGTTGCTCCAGTACAAGAATGGTATGTTGACGCAGAATACTCAGAACGATTTTTAATATTAGATCACTGTATGCTGTTAACACGTTATGCACTAGCAGGTGATGCTAGAGCACAGGTAGAACGTGTAGAACAACAACGTCCTATTCTAAACAAACTGTTGGGCATCCGTCCTAAGTGGGGCATCGACTTTAGTCTAGATTATATCGACCACGGCATCGCGACGGAAGTGATACACATCGAACAAGACTTCGACAACGTAGACGAAGCCAACGATGCTAAACAGCGTTTAGAAACTATCATCGAAACTACAGACTGGTATCAAGGTGTAGTTGATTTGACAAAGTGTAAGCACCAATGGGAAAATCTCAGTTCAGATGACCATTCAGATTTCAAAGCACAATTTTTCGGTTGGGCACGAGCTTTTGACAATCGTAAGGTATTTTCCACTTGACATTTATCCAATAATATCATATAGTTAGTATTATATAAATGGAGGATAGTATGAGTGATCGGACCTACGGTGCCGAGGAAAAGGCCAAACTTGAACGTCTTGTAAAAGAAGGCGTAACAGTACTACAAGAAGTTGAAGATCTCAACGCAGGTCTTAAAGATACTGTAAAAGCAGTTGCAGAAGAACTTAATATTAAACCAAGTCTTATTAATAAAGCAATTAAGATTGCTAAAAATCGTGACTGGAATGCTCATGCAGATGCACATGAAGACTTAGAAACGCTGATTGCTACGCTTGGCTACGATGCAGATGAATGAAGTAGTTCATAAAGATATTTTAGGAAATACTATTAGGGTAGACGACACTGTTGTCTACCCAGCATACAACAGTCTTAAAATAGCCACCGTTACAAAAATCAATCCCAAAATGATCAATGTTGTGGCTATAGGCAGGCGTGTTCCTGATAGAAAATATCCCACAGATCTATTAGTAGTAGATGATCCTAAAATCACAATGTATATGTTGAAGTATAAAAAATGAACAAACCTTATCAATGGCTGGCTTGGATCAGTACAGTGTGTCTGCTCATAGCAGCAACACTTGCTGCTCTAAATATCTATCCGTATTACATATTTGCGTTTATTGTGTCAAACGGTTTATGGGTATTGATAGGCATACTGTGGCGAGAAAAAAGTTTGATAGTCCTAAACTCGGGGCTAACTATAATATACATCATAGGTTTACTAGTGTAAGAGTCGCTCACTTTACGAGCAGGTATAAAGGTGTGCAGGCCATAAACTGCGAGGAGAAATAGATGCCATATGTCGACGCGATATTTGATCGAGATAGTGATATTATCCGTGTTGTCGAAAGACGTGACGGAAAGAGAACATTCCAAGAATATCCAGTAAAATATACTTTTTATTATAAAGATCCCAAAGGCAAGTACAAGAGTGTATATGGTGATCCTCTAACTCGTGTAGTGTGTAAAAACACCAAAGACTTTAGAAAAGAAATTGCTATTAATCGAGGCAAGGATCTTTTCGAATCGGACATCAACCCAATCTTCCAGTGTCTAAGCGAAAACTATCTCAATCAAGATGCTCCTAAACTGAATGTAGTATTTTGGGACATTGAGACTGACTTTGATCCAGAGCGAGGCTTTGCTCCTACGGATGATCCGTTTATGCCCATCACTGCTATCACGGTACATCTACAATGGTTAGATGCGCTGATCACACTTGCTATTCCTCCCAAAGGTATGGACTTTGATGAAGCGCAGGCCCTGTGTAATCAACGTTGGGGAGACAGTTGTATACTGTTTACAAATGATCGGGAAGGCAGTGGCGAAAAGCGGATGCTGCAAACATTCCTTGATTTGATTGAAGATGCTGACATTCACAGTGGATGGAACAGTGAAGGCTATGACGTTCCCTACACTGTGAATCGTATCAAGCGTGTACTCAGCACAGACGATACGAGACGTTTCTGCTTGTGGGGACAACTTCCTAAAAAGCGTGAATACGAAAAATACGGCAAGATGAGTGAAACTTATGACACTATTGGGATAGTACACATGGACTATCTTAACCTGTATCGCAAGTACACCTATGAAGAACGTCACAGCTACAGACTTGATGCTATCGGCGAAATAGAAATTGGCGAGAACAAAACAGTTTACGAAGGCACACTGGATCAACTGTATAACAACGACTTTGAGAAGTTTGTTGAATACAACAGACAAGACGTTGCGCTGCTGGATAAGCTGGACAAGAAGTTACGCTTCATTGACTTGAGTAACGAACTGGCTCACGCCAACACAGTGCTGCTACAGACCACTATGGGCGCTGTGGCTGTGACAGAACAGGCAATTATCAACGAAGCACATCACAGAGGATTACAGGTTCCAAATCGGCCAAAGCGTGATGACGAGAATACACAGGCTGCTGGTGCGTATGTTGCATATCCCAAGAAAGGTCTGCACAAGTGGATTGGTTCAATGGACTTGAACAGCTTGTATCCAGCAGTAATTCGTGCGTTGAATATGGCACCGGAAACTATCGTAGGACAGATTCGATTTGACATTTCAGATGCCCGTGTTCACGAAGACATGACACTGAAGAAGAAATCATTTGCAGGATCGTGGGAAGGTAGATTTGGCACTGAAGAATATGAATATGTGATGGCTCAGCGTAAAGACATTGCACTTACAATCGATTGGGAAGATGGACGTAGTGATGTGCTCAGTGGTGCTGAGATTCACAAACTGATCTTTGACAGCCACATGCCTTGGATGCTCAGTGCCAACGGTACAATCTTTACTACAGAGTTTGAAGGCGTTATTCCAGGTATTCTAAAGCGTTGGTACAGTGAACGTAAAGATCTACAAAAGATGTTGAAGAAGGCCAAGGCTGCTGGCAACGAAGCAGAGATTGCGTTCTGGGACAAGCGACAGTTGGTTAAGAAGATTAACTTGAACAGTTTGTATGGTGCTATTCTTAACCCTGGCTGTAGATTCTTCGATAAGCGTATCGGACAAAGTACCACACTAACTGGTAGACAGATTGTTAAGCATATGAGTGCCGAAGCTAACAAGACTATAACAGGTGAATATGATCACGTAGGCAAATCAGTTATCTACGGTGATACTGATTCCTGTATAGCAGATTCGGTAATTGAGACTTCACTAGGGGATATGACCATCGAAAGCTTATTCAATAGACTGGAAATTAAAACTAAAAATGGAGACAAGGAATACGCGCACGACGACAATGTAATGGTAATGTCATACGATAGAGAACGCAACGAACCATATATGGGTCATATTAATTATGTGTATCGCCACAAAGTCTCCAAGGACTTATACGAAATTGAGGATTCAGACGGCAATATAGTTACAGTAACCGAAGATCATTCAGTAATGGTCGAACGCAACGGTGAATTAATAGAAGTTAAGCCTCAGGAAATTGATGAAGGCGATATTATAATAACACTTAATATTCATCATACCTGATAAATGCTATGGAGCAAGCACCGTAAGTAAAGGAATAATATGCCAAAATGTCTAGAATGTGGATTTGAAGCAAGTAGATTGCAGTGGACCCACTTTAAATATAACTGTACAGGACGGTTTGCTTCAGGAAGAGAATATAAAGTTATCTACCCTGAAGCAAAACTAGTCGACGATGAATTAGCAAAAAAAACCGCTGTTACAAAATCAAACCTAATCAAAAAATACGGCGATCAGGTAGGAAACGAAAGGTGGACATCTTATATAACTAAGCAAGCATATAGTAACACCTTCGAATCTAAACTCAAATCACACGGGTGGACAAGAGCAGAGTTCGACGACTATAACAATAGCCGAGCTTGTACATTAGAAAATTTAATTGTTAGGCATGGAGAAGAACTTGGAATATTAAAATGGGAAGAATATGTTGAGAGGCAGAGATATACTACAAGTATAGAATATTTTGTAAGTAAATATGGTAACAAAGGTGAGTTAAAATGGAATCAATTCTGCAAAGATAGAGGAAATTCACAGAATATAGAATTTATAAAACATAAATACAATCTGTCACAGCTAGAAGCCGAGGCGCATCTAGGGAATCGATATAGTAATAGATTTACCTCTAACGCCGAACAAACATTTTTACACAACATAGAAAAACTTATCGGAAAAGTACCGTACAGTATAAACAGCAAACAGTATTGTATATGGTCCAATGAGTTGTCTGCTCCATTGTTCTATGATTTAACGCACAGTGAGAAAAAGAAGATCATAGAATACAATGGAGATTACTGGCACTGCAATCCTGAAAAATATAATTTAGATTTTATCATTAAACAGTCAGGAGTAACAGCAAAAGAAGTATGGTCCAGAGATAAAATTAAATTAGAAGAAGCAAAAAAACGTGGATTCGATGTAATGGTAGTGTGGGATAGCCACTACACAGCAAATACTAAACTAGTAGAACAACAAATATTAAAATGGTGGAACGAATGAAAGATAAATTAATCAAGATATTATCAGCAAACACTAAAGAGGAAGTTGCTGTTGCAGTAAAGGACTTCCTGGATGGGGTTGGATCTAAGAAACTAAGTCTATCTCGAGGCAAAGTTAAAAGAGTTACTAGAGTTCAAAAAGCTAACGACGAATACGTATACGACATAGGAATGAAAAATAGTAGTCAGCCTTGGTTCTTTGCTAACAACATCTTAATCCATAACTCAGTTTACTTCAGTGCTTGGCCAGTGCTGAAAGATGATGTAGCCAGTGGTAGTTTAGAATGGAATAAGGAAAAGTGTATTCAACTGTATGATCAAGTCGCAGAACAGGTCAACACAACGTTTGGTGATTTTATGGCACAGGCGTTTCACTGTCCAAAGACACGTTCAGATGTTATTGCTGCGGGTAGAGAAATTGTTGCCAGCAGTGGTTTGTTCATTACTAAGAAGCGTTATGCAGCATTGGTGTATGACACAGAAGGTTTCCGTAATGATACAGATGGTAAGTCAGGCAAAGTAAAGGCCATGGGTCTTGACCTGCGTAGATCAGATACTCCAGTGTTCATGCAGGAATTTCTCAGCGAACTTCTACTAATGGTTCTCACTGACGCAGGCGAAGCCGCAGTGTTAGAACGCATCACTCAGTTCCGTAAAGAGTTTGAGCTGCGGCCAGGTTGGGAGAAAGGTACACCCAAACGTGCTAACAAGGTAGGACACTATCGTCGACTGGAAGAAAAGCAAGGCAAGGCAAATATGCCTGGTCACGTTAGAGCAGCACTGAACTGGAATACACTGAAGCGTATGAATGGTGACAGATATAGCCAAGAGATTGTAGATGGTATGAAAACTATTGTTTGTAAACTAAAGGCCAATCCTCTAGGGTATACATCAATTGGTTATCCAACAGATGAATTGAGAATACCCGAGTGGTTCAAAGAACTGCCGTTTGATGACTCAGCTATGAGTGAAACTATTATTGATAATAAACTAGACAACTTGATCGGTGTGCTAGAGTATGATCTAACCAGCACCAAACAGAACAATACATTTAACAGTCTTTTCGAATGGTGATTGATATGCGTACATTGATACTGTTATTATTTTTATCAGGTTGTGCTGATATGCACGATAATACAACTTTAGGCGATAAAGCAATTATCGGAACAACATTAGCGGCAATGGCATATGGTGCTGCTACTTTAGGAGAGTGGTAGTGAGAGTAGGATTTGTTTGTAGCAGCTTTGATCTCTTACATGCCGGTCATGTACAGATGTTGCGTGAAGCCAAAGAACAATGTGATTATCTAATGGTGGGGTTACAGACTGACCCCACTGTTGATAGACCCAGTAAAAATGCACCAGTACAAAATATAGTCGAGCGTTATACACAGTTAAAAGGTGTGCGATATGTAGACGAAATAATCCCCTATGCTACGGAAAAAGACCTAGAAGATATATTGACAATGTATCATATTGATGTTAGAATACTAGGAGAAGAGTATAGAGATCAAGATTTTACAGGCAAGGATATATGCCGCAAGCGTGATATCGATCTCTATTTTAACAAACGAGACCATCGCTTCTCATCAAGTGACTTGAGAAAGCGTGTAGCAGAAAGTGAAAAAATATGTTGAAACTTTGGATCGTTAGCACAGTGATTGGAAGTGTAGAGCCTAAACTCACACTGTATGATACGTTTGATCATTTTGAGACCTGCTATCATGCAGAGCTTGTGTTGGAAAAAGAATTTACACAAGGTGAATGGACGTTTTGTAGCGATGAGTGATTATGATGATAAAGTTGATCGTTGGGAATTTGACCAGCTACAAGAACAGGTGTATGATTTGCAGGCCGCAGTTGAACAACTCCAAATGGAGAACACTCTACTACGCAACGATTTGAACACTATTACAAACGAAGGATGCTGGAGATTTATAGAAGATGCGGAGCACAAACACAAATGAATAAATTTATATTTGATGTAGACGGAACGCTAACACCAAGCCGACAAACTATCGATCCTGAGTTTAAAAAATTCTTCTTAGAGTTCTGTATCGCTAACGAAGTTTATCTTGTAACTGGCAGTGATTATCCCAAGACTCAAGAACAACTAGGTGACAATTTACTAAAATGGCCTATTTTTGTTTACGCTTGCTCAGGCAATGATGTTTGGGCCAAGGGCGAACCTGTTAGAACTAAGGAATGGACACTGCCTGATGAGCCACGTGCTCTGCTACACAGTTGGTTACAAGTCAGTAGGTTTCCCTTAAGAACCGGAGTACACTTTGAAGACAGACCTGGTGTGTGTAATTTTAGCATAGTAGGACGAAATGCCACACTGGGCGAACGTAATCTGTATGTTGCACACGATCAAGATCACAGAGAACGTGAAACTATTGCCCTACAATTCAACAGTGTCTATGGTGACGCTATCACTGCTAAGATAGGTGGCGAGACTGGCATTGATCTTTATCCTGTGGGCTGGGACAAGTCTCAAATACTTGAAGATTTTGATCCCACAAATCGCATCTACTTCTTTGGAGACCGAATGGATGTGGGCGGTAATGATTATACACTGAAGGCTGCTAACACTAGAGGACATAATTATACTGTAAAGAGTTGGCGTGACACTTGGGAACGTTTGAGTTATTTACAAGAGGCTAAAATTGCGTTATGAATATCTTACTTACAGGCGATGCCGGATACATAGGATCTGCGCTATACAAAAGATTAATCAAACAAGAACACAGTGTATTTTGTATTGACATAAAACGTGGCGCAGAGTTTGACCTCAATCGTCTGACTCTGTGGCCTTCTGATGTAGATCTAGTTATACACCTTGCTGGACGTAGTGGTGTAAGAGAAAGTTTACAGGATCCGGCAGCATACTGGCATAACAATGTAGAAGCAAGCAGACGACTGTTCGAACGTTATTCTAATACCAGAATATTATATGCCAGCAGTTCCAGTGCTTACGAGCCCGATTTGAACCCTTATGCCGCAAGTAAGTATTGCTTAGAAGAACTTGCTGCTAGGTATTCAAATACACTGGGAATGAGATTTCACACTGTATACAGTGATAGTTGTCCGAGAGAAAATATGTTCTTTTGGAAACTATTAAATAACGATCTAGAATATGTCACAAGACACTATAGAGACTTTGTACATCTAGAAGATGTGTTGGATGCTATTGAAATACTAATAGCCAAAGATCACGTTAAAGGCATAGTTGACATAGGTTCGGGCGTTCCTGTTCGTGTCCAAGACCTAGCACCAGATTTACCCATCCGCCTAAATACCCCGGGAGAACGAGAGTGGACCTGTGCTAATCTAGAAAAAATGCGAGCATTGGGATATAAACCTAAATACACTGTAGAAAAGTTCTTGACTAACAACGACTTAGACAATATAATACAACTATATAATGGAGAAATAATATGAAAGATATCTTGCAGGACATCGTTGCGCATACGCACAGTCTGGGACTTAGCCTAGTAAAAGTCACAGCAGAAAACAACACTACTCAGATTGATTCAATGGCCGAAGATCGTTCGGTTATTGTAACAGCAGCGACACACGCTTCTGTGAACGAATTTGAAGGTGTGTTTGGTATGCCCAATCTAGACAAACTTAGTCTACACTTGAAAAACCCTGAGTACAAAGACAACGCAAAGATTGACGTTGTCACAGCAGAACGCAACGGCGAAACTATGCCCACGCACATTCATTTTGAGAATGCTGCTGGCGACTTCCAAAACGACTATCGTTTTATGAATCGTGCTATTATTGAAGAAAAACTTAAGACTGTGAAGTTCAAAGGTGCGAACTGGAATGTTGTGTTTCAGCCCACTATAGCAAGTATCGCTCGTATGAAGTTGATGAGTGCTGCTCATGCAGAAGAACCTAACTTCAACGTAAGTACAGAATCTACAGGCGACGCAACTGATCTGGTATTCAGCTTTGGTGACGTTAGCACACACGCAGGTAAGTTTGTGTTCCAAAATGCAGTCAGCGGAACACTGTCACACACATGGAGTTGGCCAGTTAGCGCAGTGCAGAGCATTCTAGGTCTGAGCGGTGATATCACTATCAGTATCTCAGATCAAGGTGCTATGATGATCAGTGTAGACAGTGGCTTAGCAAAGTACGATTATATCCTGCCAGCCCAGAGCAAGTAATATGGAGCAGTTTAATATTACAGAGTTCGCAAAAATGTTTGACGCAGTACTTGCGTCAGACAACATCAGTGTACAAAAAGCCCTGCGTAACTTTATGATGATTGCTGCTATTGTTCACGCAGCAGACGATAACAGCGAAGAACGCTTAATGGGTCCGCTGGAAACACTGGTTAAAAAAGTTGCTGATCTTGAACGAATAGTAGTCGATATGAAAAATAATCGCAATGTTCAAGATCGCACAAGCGATTATTACAAAAATTATTACGGTAATAGTCCGAGTTGGGTTTACAATTCTGATACCGGTACTCCTTATAGTGGTTCTTACCCTAGTACTAATATCACTTCCAGTAGCACAACTTGGAAAGATGAACTTGGATATACTGCTCAAGAAGTAAGCGAGTTAATGAAAGAGTTAAAATTTAAATGATAACTAACTTAACAGAAACACAAAAAGATTATGCGTTATTTTTGCCTGCAACATCTGGCTTTTATTCGTCTTTTATTGGATACCAGCGTATGCGTTATCCATATGTGCAGCCATCGAGAATTCCACAAAACTTTGTAAACGATGTCGAAAGTCTAAACTTTTTAGATCCACAGAATGGGCTGTTTTATTACAAGTGGTGTCTGTACAGTGCAGGTCATGCTAACTTGGATTTAAATAAGCAGGATGATCGTGAAGAAATGTTCAGAACTAGAGATCGTACTGGATCTAGCTGGGTGTTGGGTGACAGTGGAGGTTTCCAAATCGGCAAAGGTAAGTGGCCAGCAGATTGGAAAGATCCGAATTGTCCAGCAGCACACAAAAAACGCAGTCAGGTGTTGAATTGGATGGACAATCTAATGGACTACGGAATGTGTTTAGATATTCCAGCCTGGGTTGCCAGAAGCCCTGAAGGTCAACTGGCTACAGGAATTTCTACCTACGACGAAGCAGTTCAAGGCACATTTATAAACAATGAATACTTTATTAGAAATAGAAACGGCAACTGTAAATTCTTGAACGTTTTACAAGGCGAAAATCACACTGATGCAGATGACTGGTATCAAAGAATGAAAAAGTTTTGTGATCCAAAGCAATATCCAGATGCACACTTTAATGGCTGGGCAATGGGTGGACAGAACATGTGCGACATACACTTGGTGTTGAAACGTATAGTCCAACTTAGATTCGACGGCTTACTGGAAAAAGGTTTACATGACTGGATGCACTTTCTTGGAACAAGCAAGCTAGAATGGGCGCTTATGTTTACAGATATCCAACGTTCTGTTAGAAAACATCACAATTCTGATTTCACTATATCATTTGACTGCGCGAGCCCATTCCTTGCAACTGCAAACGGGCAAGTCTATGTACAAACTGAAATAGAGGATCGAAAAAAGTGGTTGTACAGAATGTTGCCGACACTCGACGACAAAAATTATGCAAATGATACAAGATTATTCAAAGACGTTTTAATTCAGGATGGAGTTTACAAAAACTTTACTACTAGTCCTGTCATAGACGGTGTTAAAACTAATGAAATCTGTGTGTATGCACCTGGTAACCTAAATCGCATGGGTAAAGAAAACAAAACATCATGGGATAGCTTTACATATGCAATTCTGATGGGTCATAATGTTTGGATGCATCTTAGAGCAGTTCAAGAGTCTAACGAAAAATACGATCAAGGATTGGTGCCTGCGATGTTGGTCCAAGAAAAATTTGATCAAACATATAGCCGAGATATCATTGAAGAAATTTTTGCAACAAGTGATTACGGTAAAGCACAAAGTCTGATAGCCGAGCATAGCAAGTTTTGGATGGCTGTTCCTGGTACTCGTGGCGCAGTTGGTAAAAGGACAGTCAATGCGTCTACGTATTATGGCAAGTTGTTCAATGAAGAACTGCCTTCTGAAGATACAGTCGATATTGATACATGTGAAGATTTTACCGAAGATCAAGTGAGTAACCTAGACGTACTAGAGGACTTAGAATGAAAAGTCTTGTAATCGGTTTAGGTATAGGCGAATTGTACAAAACAGTGTTAACTGGCCTGAACTCGACTGTTGTTACAGTAGACAGTAATCCTAACAAAAATGCAGATTATCAAAGTGTTGATGACGCACTAAAACATCATCAACACTTTGATACTGTTAACATCTGTACTCCTAATTTTACACATAAAGAACTAGCAGAAAAAGTAGCGCCTTACACTAAAATTGTTTTTATAGAGAAGCCTGGAGTTAGTACGTCAGCTGATTGGATAAGATTAATAGAACAATATCCTGCAACTAGATTTATGATGATAAAAAATAACATGTGGAGAGACAACATTGCCGAGATGAAAATGTTGGCTGATCCTTCTACTAAGATAGAAATACTATGGGTAAGAAATAATTGCGTTCCTAATCCAGGAAGTTGGTTTACTACTAAGAGTCTTTCCTATGGAGGCGTTAGCAGAGATTTGATGCCACACTTGTTGAGTATCTATATAGCGTTGAATCCCAATTGGAGAAATTCTGAAGTGAATTATTCTAATAAAGAACAAATGTGGTCACTAAGCGACATTGATTCTACTGATTATGGAACTGTAAATTCAGATGGTATATATGATGTGGATGATTTTTGCCGAGTATTTTACGATCAAAAGTGGTTTATAGAATCATGTTGGAGAAGTTTAAACAAAAATGTCAGCGAGGTTAATTTTTATCAAGGTAACGATTTAATAAAAAAAGTAGAGCTGGGATGGTGTCCTGAAGATGCGTATTACAATATGATCAAGGACGCTGTTGAAAATATCGATAATGACGACTTTTGGAAAATTCAACTAGAACAAGATATTTGGATACACAAACAGATAGAGGAACTATGAAAGTAAGACTTTTACACACTACAGGAAATGGTAAATTTGACGAAATAGTTTGGGACAAACCGACTCCTAGTGAAAACGAAATCGAAGTTAAAGCAGTGCTGACAGGCATTTGCCGCAGTGATATCGATATGATGGAAGGTAACTTTGGTCCTCTTCCATTATCGATGCAGGGCCATGAAGGCCTAGGACAGGTTACTAAAGTTGGTTCTAATCTAACTGGTGTAAAAATAGGTGACTATGTAGCCACCAGAGGAGAACCTGCATATGCAGATTTTTACAATGTTAGAGAAAATGAATATGTAGTTGTTCCGTATGCTGATCCCAAATATATTTTAGAACCAGTAGCGTGTGGTATTAATGTAGTTGTGCAGCCCTATGATCAAATTATCCTCAGATCAGGTAATCACAAACGCTGTTTAATTTTAGGCAGCGGATTTTTATCTTGGATTGTCTATAATACATTAAAAATATTAGACATCAAGTTTATGGACATAGACGTAGTAGGAAATCATAACAAAGAACTATGGGGCGATGTTTTATCAGAAACTTATCAAGGAACATATGACGTTGTAATTGATTTAAGTTCAAGAACTAATATTTTAGAAGACATTGATTACAGTAACGAAGCTTTGTTAATTTTCGGAGTTCAAAAAAACATATCAACAGATTTTGGAAATTTATTGTGGAAAGCATGTACTGTAGTTTTTCCTAGCCCTAGAGCAGAAAAATTTATTACTTCAATGGTATATGCAGAAAAATGGATTACTTTAAACAAAATAACAATTGACAATTTTTGGTCAAAAAGTTATAATAGAGACACAGAGTGGATACAGGCGTTCGAGGACAGTCTTAATAGACCTGAACATTACAACAGAGGCTATATTAAATGGAATTAGACACAGACAAACGACAAGAAGTTACATACTTCATCGGCACAGAAGTAGAACACACTGCAATGAAGGGCGAAAGAACTTTGTTTGTAGTTGGTGTTCAGCCTGTTGAAGAAATTACCCGCAGAGCAGATGAGCATGGTATCAAGCATCTTTACTTTGGAACTAGCCAAAGTTTTACACCTACGACTTCAGAAGACTACATTGAATGGGAATCTATGATTCTCCCATTGCTTAAAATGGGGTACTGGTGTACCCTTGACTTTGGAGTAGAATACTCGGAAGGTGTATTGGAATCATGCTATGACGAATACAATAACTTTATTGCGATGATCAGTGTTAAATTGCCGTACCTACGTCAATTTAATTACAACGCAACTATAAAGTTAGACGACACTACCTGGGGCCATAGTAACAGTGGAGTGTGGTGTCATAGCCTGCATGATCTAATGGATCGTGAAAAATTTACTGACTGGTCAAAATATCAAGGAGACAAAATTGTTGAATAACGAAAAAATAGAAAAGCTAATGGAATTATTAGTTGAGGTCGAAGACGAAAGTTTTGAAATTGTTAAGGAAAATCATCAGCTGCTGAAAGCAATTGACTGGAAGCTTTGGGAAATCCTAAAGATTGCCAATGCGTTTGCAAGAGCACAGAATTTAAGAGCACAGAATTTAGATGTTACAGAACCTTTCCCAGTTGACAATGACAAAGATTAATGTTACACTATGAAAGTTATCACAATTACATAAAGAGAATGTACAAAATGACAGAAGCAACTAAAACTTTTATAAAAATTCGAACAGAATTTGAAGGATATCATTTTTATCCTGACGCAAGTAAAATTGATCCTCGTATAAAATTTCTTGAAAACGAACACAGACATATCTTTAAAGTAGAAGTTAAAATTTCTGTTAATCATTTAGATCGAGAATTAGAATTTTTCTTAGTAAAATGGGCATTAAATGGTTTTATTAAGAATGGAAATCAAAATCACAAATCGTGCGAAATGATTGCTACAGATATTTTAGAAAATCATCTCATACCTTTATACGGAAAAAGATATTACGAAATAGTAGTATCTGAAGATGGCGAATCTGACGGTATAGTCGAATACTTACCTTAAAAAATCATTAGCAAAAACAGGAAAAAAACGAGGACCAATGAGTGAAGAAACAAAACTAAAAATTTCTAAAACTAAGGAAAAAAATGCTAATAAAAAAGATTGACAACGTAACTTAAAGATGCTACTTTATACATGAGTAATAACACTTACTTGTTTTTTATCCCTCAACACAGAACTAAAGGAATATACAACTATGGCGATCACTAACACTACTGTAGCCAAGCTGTTTGATGACCTTGATACATATCGTGATTACTGTCGTTTCGAAGGCAAAGTCTTCGAAGAAAAGGCACTGTACAATAAGAAAGACTATAATTGGCAGGCCTATGAGAAATATCAAGGTTGGCTTCGCGCAGTGGCTCGTAACGCTAATCGAGATAACGCCAACACACGGAGAGACTAAATGACTATGTAGAATAATATAAAGGGCATTATTATAATGCCCTTTATAATTTTTTTATAGTATATCGTTTTTTAAACGGAGAACTTTGATAATTTGCTGCCCATCTTACTGACGATACTGAAAAATTGTTATCTTTGCACCATTTTGTAATTGAATCAACTATTATTTCTTTTTTTAATTCTATATCATAAATTTTGTATTTCTTAGATTTTTTTTCAGTTCGTTTATTAATAATTTCGTTGTACTGTTTTTGATTAAAAATTTTACTAGTGCAAGACTTTGAACCTTTTATTCGATTTTCACTAGAAGTTATTATTTGTAAATTAGAAGGATTAGCAATTTCTTCAGGTGGTACTTTAGACAAAAAGCCGTCTAATATTGAAAACTTATGATCTAGATGATAATTTTCTCCCCTTGGTAAGTTATTTGGATTTATGTCGTAGTAAAATTTTTGAAAATTTTCATTAGATAATTTTCTTACAGTATCTCGATATAAATTAAACTCATCTTTTAACATAGGATCGCTAATTATATTATTTTTTATTTTAGTTTTAATTTGTTGTTCATACCCGCATTTCTTACAAGCGGAACCATTAAACAACGTACTAGGAGTTGTTAAAAACTCTCCGTGAGTATTACATATTACTTTAACTTTTTCTTTAGAAGTCTTGTAAACTGCGTTACTAAAATCGTACTTATTACCGTAAATTTTTTTAACACGGTCAATAAATTCTTCTTGACTTATTTTTTTATTCTTACTACAATGACTACACCCTGATCCTCTTTTGTGATCAGTCGGTAATTGATAAAATGCGCCGTGATGTTTACAAATAATTTTTATCTTAGTGTTATTTGATATATAATTAACTTCGCTATAATCGTACTTTTCGCCATGTGTAGATTTAAATTCTAAAATAACCTTTTCTAATGATTTTCTAACATGTTTTGGCATATAACTATTTATCATTTAGATATAGAAACAGTAAAAACTATAAAATGGAAAAAATCTCTTGACAGTTACGCTTTTATATTATATACTGTACACTAAGTTATTAAATTAAGGAACTTATATATATGACAATATATCTAATAGACTTAGAAGGTATATCATCTCGATACACACAGCAGTGGAAAGAACATCTTCCACTTCAACTGCGTCATGCTACAAATGAACATATAGAAGTCATTAGTGGAGGAGAAACGCCTCAGGCTACTACGCCTGGGGCTTTTCTCAACTTTGGCGGTACTAATGTTTACAAATCAAAGCAGTTGGAAATCATAGGCGAAAAGTTTTGTAAGGGTGAAATCAAGAATGGAGATTACTTCTTATACACAGACGCTTGGAACCCCACTGTGATTCAACTCAAGTACATGGCAGAACTGCTCAGTGTTGACGTTAGGATTGGCGGTATGTGGCATGCCGGCAGTTATGATCTACAAGACTTTCTTGGTAGACTAATCGGCGATGCGCCTTGGGTGCGTTCGGCAGAACACTCAATGTTCAGTTGCTATGATGATAACTTTTACGCAACAGACTTCCACGTAGATCTGTTTGCTAGAGGTGTGCTAGACTGGAATGAGGAAGACTGGACTGGTACTCCTTACGAAGCTAACAGCACTATACAAAGAGTAGGTTGGCCCATGGAGTATTTGAAGGATACTCTTACACAATACAAAGGCATGGAAAAGCGCAATCTTATACTGTTTCCGCATCGTGTTGCTCCTGAGAAGCAGGTGGACATTTTCCGCGACCTAGCAGAACAACTACCCGAATATGAGTTTGTTGTTTGTCAAGAACGTAGTCTTACTAAGAACGAATATCACAACTTGTTAGGCGAAGCTAAACTGGTGTTCTCAGCTAATCTACAAGAAACACTGGGCATTAGTTGGTATGAAGGCGCACTGGTAGATGCTATCCCTATGGTGCCTGATAGACTCAGCTACACAGAAATGGCACTATCGGAGTTTAAGTACCCTAGTGCGTGGACTGAAGACTTTGCTAGTTATAGACAACACAGACACGAAGTTGTAGCACAGGTAAGAGAATACATTGAACGTTACGATGACTTCGCAGTAGCTTTAGAAAAACAACGTACAAAGTTAACCCGAGAGTTTTTTAGTGGTGCTGCGCTGTATGAGGCAATTGCTAATGGAAGATGATGAAGAATATTTAATAGATATAACAGAAGCTTCTACTATTAACATTACCGTGCCCAGTAATCTCAGCACAGGCGACATATGGTTAGACACCAGCACTATGAGTACAAATGTTTACACTGATAGTTATGACTGGATAACAATTACAGGGGACAGCGGCAGCATTAACCTTGACAATATTACTATATCTAAGCCTGTGGAGTTTGAGGATCAAATGCCCACAGTTGCTAAAATAGAAGATATGTGTAAAGATTACCCAGGTTTAGAGAAGGCTTATGAAACCTTTAAAACAATTTACAAAATGGTTCACCAAGACTGGCAAGGACGACAAGATGCTGAGCAAGACAAACTTTTCTGATTATAACCCGGCAGGCGACTTTATCAAAAGGTTTCGTGAGAGACAGCGTAAAGAAAAAGAAAATTATGAAATGATTAGGAGTTTAGTAGAAAATGAAGTGGCTTAAAAGAAAACTTAGAAATTGGATTAATGAGCCTGATTACGAAGGTGGCGACAGAGGTATGGCTGTTAGCAGCATGGATGATACAAATAGACCCGACACTGATCCTATTCTTACTTTCCGTATCTATAGTGCTACTAACGGTAAAGTCCTTGAGTTTAGGCGATATGATCGCAAAACAGATCGCAACGACAACAGCACTTATATTATCGAAAAAGATCGAGACATTGGCGAGTATGTCAGCAAGTGTCTAAGCATGGAGTTGCTAAAATGAAAAAGAAATATTATACTTGGCAGGATGTAGAATCTGCTGCTGATACAATTATTGCACAGATGTGCAAGGATCGTTGGTGCCCCGACTATATCGTTGGAATTACTCGTGGAGGATTGTGTCTTGCTACGCTGCTGAGTCACAAGCTTAATGTAAGAATGGAGACACTTAAAGTAAAGCTGCGAGATGCAACAGAAGACGAATCATGCGAAACAAATTGCTGGATGAGCGAAGATGCTTTTGGTTATGTAGATCTAGTCGAACAAGAAACTTTGAAGTGCAGATGGGATCTACATAAACGAAAAAATATCTTAGTCGTCGATGATATCAACGATACCGGAGCAACGTTTGAATGGATCAAGAATGACTGGCAAGGTAGTTGTTTGCCAAAAGAAGAATCTGCATGGAACAGTATATGGAACAATAATGTAAGATTTGCTGTTATGACAGAAAATACCAGTAGTCAATTCGAACACGTTCGGTATTACTGGAACGAAGTAAACAAAGCAGAAGAAGATGTATGGTTAGTATATCCATATGAATAAATCATCAAAAAAGGAGATTGATATGAAAAAACAATTAATTAAAGCAGCTAGAATGCACGCCGAAGGTGAACTAGAACGTGCCAAAACAAATGTAATGGTATACATGAATAACTCAACTGGTATCGGTGAACATCCTGATATCGTCGAAGCTATTCAAGGCGAACTGGACAAGATGGCTGCTGCCAATGATCGTATTGAAATGCTTGAGAAATTTTTCAAAGATTGATTGACAAAAACCTAAATATATGGTACAATACTATTATGTGTTGTACCATATATCATGGCAATCCACTGCCTTAACATCGGAGATTACAAATGAAAACATTAAATAAAGAGATCCGCGCAAAGATGCGCGACGACGGTAAAAGATTCTGGGCCGGTGATAACATTTCAGAATATATTACAGAAACCAACAAAGTAGAATTGATTAACGAAGCAGCCCTAGCATTTGAAACAGTGCTTGATACACTGTTGATTGATAGGGCTACTGATCCCAACAGTCAAGGCACAGCACGTAGACTGGCTAAGATGTACTTTAATGAGATTATGAGCGGACGTTATAATCCCGCTCCTAGTGCAACTGCATTTCCTAATGATAGCGCAGACCGTTACGAAGGCATGTTGGTTGTTCGTTCAGAACTGCGCAGTATGTGTAGTCATCACCATCAGCCTGTGAGTGGTGTAGCATACATTGGTATTATTGCTGCTGACAAACTGATTGGACTTAGCAAGTACACACGTATTGCACAGTGGTGCGCTCGACGTGGCACACTGCAAGAAGAACTTGCAAACGATATTGCTCGCGAAATACAATTAGCAACTGATGCAGAAAACTTGGGCGTGTATATTCAAGCAACACACGGATGCTGTGAGAATCGTGGCATTATGGCAAGTAGCAGTCTTACACAAACAACTGTACTTAAAGGTGCATTTGCAAACGACATGGGAACAAAGAAAGAATTCTTTGATAATATTAAATTGCAACAGGAGTTTGCACGATGATAGGCGATTATATTGCAGTGATCATTGCTAAGACATTTATCATGATAGCATTTATGTTGGGCATAATTAGTCTTGCAATTGAACTTTATACAGGGAGTCTTCCGCTATGAAATTACGTTATTCAGAAGCATTTTACAGCGTACAAGGTGAAGGTAAATATGTAGGAGTTCCCAGTGTATTCCTACGCACCTTTGGTTGTAATTTCCGTTGTATGAACTTTGGACTGGGCAGATCAGAACCCAGTCGTGCAGAAAAACACGCTAAAGGTGAAAGATACAACGCAGAAGTCAAAGCACTGCTGGACG
>Ga0208768_1000701_pt1 | contig 20858 bp, 21 predicted proteins | sample AntAceMetag02UK1_FD_184760 | JGI IMG/M metagenome (GOLD analysis project Ga0208768, IMG submission 184760) | Saline lake microbial communities from Ace Lake, Antarctica - Antarctic Ace Lake Metagenome 02UK1 (SPAdes) (version 2) | ecosystem: Environmental > Aquatic > Non-marine Saline and...
CACAGTGAATCTGGAGCAACTGTGAAATCAGGCTGGATGTTTCTGCAGTAGGCCTTGGATTTCTGAGTTGCGGGCTTGTTCAACTTCGGATAAGATCGTGGCTGCGCACGATCTATCCATATTCGTTATACGGACTAGGGAGCCGATGCTACAGATATTGACAATGGCAAAGTTCGTGATTAGCTTTTAGGCAGATTCATATCTGCCATGAACTTGCCACCTGAATTTGATGTGACACAAATCTCAGAAACTCGTGATGTTATCTTCACGGCTCATGCTGAAACAAATCACAGGAAGGCGCATCGCATTTGCGAACGACACGCACAGTAAAGACTATTTCTATGCACTTAATGCTGCAGGAACAGCTGCCCTCTCAGTGGATGTGCCAGAAGAATTCAGCGACAATGAACTGAAGAATTTTGCCGAACAGCACTTTCCAGCTCCGCGATAGTAAGAGCCTAATCTCTTGGACTTTCCCTTGTTTTCTTCATATTGATTTCAGTAGCACAAGCAGCGGAACGAGGGGGGTGCAGCACCATAAACCAAGAGTTCATTAGCCGTCTAACATCAAGGTACTGCGGACGGAAGTTGACATTCATGTTAAATCACAGAGCTACGACCTGCCACTGATCTTGAGCGTTACTCGTTTAGACTTTTCCGAACAGCCCGCTACTTGCAAAGAGAGACTACCACGCTCCGCCTTGCCCCCATGAAGTTAGTAAACACACTTATGCAGCACTTGGGACAGCCCGAGATTGCTCCGTCCTCATATGTTCGTAGCCGGCACATCGAGTTAGCGACTTCAATAACTGGGCGTTACAAGATATACCTAGACACTAGATATTGGATAATGTTTCGTGACGTGGCCATAGGTCGGAGGACTGACGAGAACCTCGTTGCACTTCTCGATCTAATTCGTAATGCCGTTGAATCCGAGCGTGCAATCTGTCCCATTTCGCAGGATAGCTTTGCTGAGATCTTCATGCAAAGCGATCCAGATACACTTTTGGCAACTATTCGACTGGTTGATGAACTATCTGGGGCCATATGCCTTTCGGACTTGTTCACTCGAATAGATGCTGAATTATGGTATTTCTTCGCTCAGCATAAAGGAGAAATTGATACAACGCACGATATAAGTTATTCGATATGGACGAAATGTGGCTATGTCCTTGGGTATGTGGCACCTCAGTCAAAGTCATTTACCAGGGAGCAGTCTGATGCTATTGAAAAAGCATTTTTTGATCAGATGTGGAATGCAGACTTTGCCGATATATTCCAACATCTTGGATGTCGCCCAGAGTGGAAGCCCATCCCCGATTCTGCAGATAAGTACAACAAAGGAAAGTTTGCCAACGCAAATGAATTCAGCTCGTTTAAACAGCTGTTCATGATTGAACTGGCTGGTATTCTGAGTCTTCTAAAAGACTCCCTTTCGAAGATTATGTTTCAGATTTATCTGAGTGAAGCTGGAGCAGGTGCAGATCTGAATGCGAAACCAGACCCTTCGATAGGTCAGACAGCTGCAAACTTGATATACAACATTTTCAAGCTAGACAAGATGGAGGATAAGTTGCCAACTCTGACGACATTCGTCACTCTTCACGCGGCTTTCCGATGGCAAAGAAACAGAAGATACAAAGTCAACAATCTTGCCGATCTTCGCCATGCCGGAATGGCCCTGCCTTACTGCGATATGTTCTTAACTGAAAAGCCGTTGTGCCATTTGATTCACGAGAAACACCATGGCCTTGCAGAACGCTTTGTGTGCAAGACCCATGCAGAACCTGATCTTGCTATAGTATCACTTACTGAGGCAGGCGTATAACATCAAGATGCAGCGGGCGGGTCCTGTATTGCTTGTCTCGAGCGATGAGATAGTATCCGCCGCTGATCTTGAGCGTTGGACTGACTCCTTTACCTTGGTGGCACTGTGATTCTGAAAGACATTCTCGCGAGGGGTTACTTTCCCAGAGAACTCCCGAACCCGTTCACAACTGAAACGCTTGCTAGCACCTGTACCGCACCAGGTGCCACTCTGCCTTCAGGATTTCAGGTTGACTCTAGCCAGCGTAATGGTCGACTAGAGACGACAAAGCCGGCACGTTACTCTTTAGCCCGTGGTGGTCTTCTTCGCCGCGCCCTAGATGTTCCAAATCCAGTCAGTCAACATGCACTGGCACTTGAGATAGTATCTAACTGGGCCGACTTAATTCCGGCCGTAGGTGGTACTATTATGTCGGCAACAAATCCAGTATTCGCATCCTCGGGAAGGGCTATACAAGCGTCTAAGCCCCAAAGCCATCGTGCGCTAGACGCAGTCGAGTCAAGGCGCAACAACAGATTTATTCTAAAGACAGATATTAGTCGTTTCTATCATTCAATTTATACCCATTCCCTTCCTTGGGTGCTGCACACTAAGGCGGTTGCCAAACGAAAGCGAGACAACACGCTATTGGGAAACCGGTTAGATCTACTTGTGCGATCCGCGCAAGACGGACAAACAGTCGGAATACCAATTGGGCCTGACACATCTCTAGTTCTTGCTGAAATACTGATGCAGGCCTGTGACAAGGAATTGATAAATACCATTCCAGGCCTGCGAGGTCATCGCTATATTGACGATTACGAACTTGGCTTTAGAAGTAGGACGGAAGCCGATGAGGCGTTTCATCGACTAGAGAGCATCTTGGCAAAGTATGGATTAGCCTTAAATCCAAGGAAGACAAAGGTAATTAATTTGCCGGCGCCACTTGATTCGACTTGGGTGGCTCAATTGAGACGACATCCGCTCGACTCTGCAAAGGCAAGATCCCAGCTAACCGAACTGATTGACTATTTTACTCTTGCATTTTACTTGGCGGAAATTCATTCAAGTCAACCAGTCTTGCAGTATGCAGTTGCCCGTGTGAGTGGTATCAAAATCGATCCCAGCAACTGGAACATCTTTTGCACTCTGCTCCTCAACTGCGCAGTTCCGGAACCAGCCTGCCTTCCGTATGTACTTCAGACACTCATTCGCCGCGTGAATGATGGTGAACCCTGCCCCCATGCAGCCCTAGAGCAGGCACTCTGCACGATCATCACGGAACACGCACGCCTTGATCACACCAGCGAAGTGGCATGGTCGCTGTGGGCCTGTCTCGCATTGAGAATCCAGATTGATTCTGCCTCAGCATCGGCACTTGTTGAGTGCGACAACTCGTTTGTTGCACTTCTCACGCTGCATGCAAATGACATAGGGCTCATACCCGGAGGCATAGTTTCTACCCTGTGGAGCAGCTATATGACTACTGAAGCGCTCTACGACGAGAACTGGCTACTAGCTTATGAAGCGAATATCAAAGGGTGGCTTCCGTCGGTTCATGGCGTCGACCACGTGAATAGCGATCCGCGCTTCAGCTTTCTCAAGAGTGCTGGTGTCAGTTTTTATGATTTGGCCGCTGCAGCACCACCTGCTACGGCTCCTGTCCCTGAACCAAGAGTACCATCAATGTCCCCAACAGGGATTACCCAATACTGAGGGTTATAGCAGCAGTCCAACATGGCCATGCACCTGAGCCGCGCCGCAGGGTGTCTGTTTACGCAAGAAGAATCTGCGGCCAGGTGATGGAAAGCGTTAGGTAGACTCCGATGACGAATGGTGACCCATGACTCTCATTCAGATCTGGAAGGAGAATCCTGAGCAGATTCGAGCCAAGCGCGTAGACCAGATCATTGGATTCGCGGGTGATGGAAAGCTCGGCGACAACAACTCGGCACCAGCAGAATTCCGTAACTTTCTGGCCAGAGTCCCAGGCGATCTTATTGGCAAGTATGCTAACGATTGCCTTGAAAGTGCATTCAAGGATTCCGGTTTAGCCCTACAGGATATAGTCAACGAAATTGCCTCACGGCTGGGATTTAAAGTTGATCCAGGCCGATATCGTGGAACCAAGAGTGATATTGGGCATGACGGCATTTGGACTGCGCCGAACAATCATGCGATTGTTGCAGAAGTTAAGACCACTGATGCATATCGGCTCCCAGTAGAAACTGTTGCAACGTATCGCAGGCGGCTCATTAAAGCTGGCCGGATTAGCGAAGACCAGTCGTCAATACTAATCATTGTAGGGCGCGAAGACACTGGTGAACTTGAAGCCCAGATTCGCGGCTCTCGCTATGCTTGGGATGTTCGCCTGATATCTATTGATGCTCTCTTGCGTCTAATGAAGATTCGCCAGGATCTTGATAGCCCTTCCGTTGAAGCACGGATTCGCGAAGTTCTCATCCCCCGGGAGTACACCCGGGTAGATGAGATCATTGATCTTGTCTTTTCGACAGCAGAAGATATCCTGGAGGAAACCCCGGAAGAGCTAGCTGGCGAAGACGGAAGCGAAGACACCCCAAGCGGAAGGGATCCAAAAGAGCGAGAGAAGCCTGTCTCCTTCAATCTTGCATGTGTAGACAAGATCGGAAAGTTCTTTAATGCAGATCTAACCAAGCAATCAAGGGTGGTTTTTGGTGATCTTGATTCAGGCCTCACAATAACTTGTGCCGTGTCCAAGGAGTATAAGAATTCTAGTGGGCCCGGTTATTGGTTTGCGTTTCAGCAGCACCAACTTGAGAAGCTGTCTGAGGCATCATCTGCATATGCGTGCTTTGGCTGTGGATCGCCAGAACAGATTGCCGTTTTACCTTTAGAGTTCATCAAGTCTCAGCTAGAGGGGATGAATCAGACCATTCGGGAAGACGGCCGCCTCTACTGGCACGTACAAATCCACAGGGAGGCTGAAAAATGGGTAATGCATCGACGCAAGGAGTATGAGTGGCCAGAGATCACATCTATGATGCTTCTGGGAGTTGAAGGAGCTACCTAACATCCAGATACAGAAGGCGGGAGCAGAAGGAATTGGCTGAGGCTATGAACAAATGCCCGCTTCTGATCTGGAGCGTTCGAAGGGTCGGCGAGATTTATATCTCGTCCCTTTATCTTTCTTGGTTGTGGCTCTATGTTGCATTGCGGAACTCACTTCCTTACTGCCCAGGCAACACCCGCTCAGCTTCACCTGACTGCTGCAGATTATTCTGGTTATCTGCTGGTTTCTGATTGCTCAGCAACGTCAGCACCCAAACTCCAAGAACGACAATAATGACCCACGCCCAACGACTTGAACCATGCCTGACCACCTGAACTTCTTTGGAGGCTGATTCCAGGGTCTTCTTCCTGATTATCAACTCAGCTTGCAGCCGTTAGTCCAAAGCTGGATATTCATCTTCACCAAATGCAAGCTCAACAAGTTTAAGTGAAAGAGTACGAATCTTCAGTGTCGCATTTGTAATGCTCATTCTCGACAGAATCGCGCATACGCTTTCTGTCTGTTCGACCACTGGATGATCCTGATATGCTGGTTCTGTTGCCCGGTTACTGGGCATCCAAGGTTCATGTGCTCTGCCTGGATACCACCGCCAGTTGGATTCCATTAAGCCGAAGCGCCTTTTCCCTTCGCCGTAAAGAAATGCGTTGACTCTTGAACGGTGAAGACCAAGAGACTCAGCAATCTGCCTACCAGTACGCCCCGGCTGCCTCAGTACTGCCCGAATAATCTGGAGCTTTGTACTTTCAGCGTAGGTTGCCCCTCGACCACGACCTGTGCTGGTCATCGCACCAAGTTTTTGGGTGAGTGTACAGGATCCCCATTCACGCCGTCTTGACTGGCTTGAGTTAATACCAAACCCGTTGTGACTCAGAAGGTAGCAGAGGTGAATAAGTTTATCAGCATTGCGTATTCGCATCACTTCCAGGATTTAAAATCCCGGTCCTAGAGCTGGAGTCATTTATTCTCTTGGGAAAACTACTCGGTGAATGCAGATATTTTGCGAATTAAGCTAGTAAATATGACACTTCGAACAAGCTCCTGGAGTGGACAGGCCTCCATAAGACCTCTGCTACAGATTGGCACTAACTGCCTGCCACTCAGGAGCAGCGTTCGAAGGATGTGTCGACCTTGATGTGGCTCGCAAGAAGGGTTCCATTGCCGTAGCCAGGAAGCTACAGTTGACGGATGGTTGAAGTCCGCCAGACAGAGCGGTTCGTGCGTTGGCTTGTGGGTCTCCGTGATCTGAGAGGACGGGCGAAGGTTCTGGCCAGGATCGAGCGCCTCATCGGCGGCAATCCTGGTGACGTCAAGCCCGTCGGGTCCGGCGTGTCGGAGTTGCGGATCAACTATGGCCCTGGATACAGGGTCTACTACCTGAAGAGGGGAACCACCTTGATCATCCTTTTGGCTGGCGGAGACAAGAGCTCACAAGCCAAGGACATTGATGAAGCCCTTCTTTTGGCAGACAACCTGACGGAGGCGACCTGATGAAAACTACGACCAGCCTGTACGACGTTGCCGAGCATCTCCAAACACCGGAGGATATGGCGGCCTATCTGGAAGCCTGCATCGAGGAGGCTGATGGTGATGCTGCCTTCATTGCAAAGGCTCTGGGCGACATCGCACGTGCCCAGGGGATGACCCAGGTGGCACGAGATTCGGGTCTTTCCAGGGAGAGTCTCTACAAGGCCCTGTCTGGTGAGCGCAGCCCGAGCTTTGACACCATCCTGAAAGTCGTCACGGCTCTTGGACTGAAGTTGAGCGCCGGCGTGAGAAGTGAAGCGGAGGTGACTTGAACTCTGCTGGCGGGGTATAGGTCCGAGAAAGATGCCTGTGGTGATGCGACACCTTCGAACATGCCCCTGGAGTGGACAGGCTGCCAACGAATTCGTTTTGATAGCATTAAAATTCTGCCTGCCACTCAGGGGCAGCGTTGGAAGGATGAGTGTGGCCATGCCAATGCCTACGTCTGCGTTGTCAAGCCTGCCTTCACAACGACAACATTGGGGCTATGCTGAAAGAACTCAGGCACATACCAGTGACTCCGATCTATGGAAAATGTATTTGAGGCAATTGTTGAAACAGATGGACGCATCAAGATAAGTAGCCATGTTCGTCTGGCAAAGGGGGCGAGGGTGTTTGTTTCTGTTCCCACTGAAGAGCCTGACTCTGTCATCAGCGGAGTTTCCTTAAGCGAAAGGTCTCTGTCTGCAGACTGGCTGAACTCAGAAGAGGAAGCTGCATGGGCCCACCTTCAATAAGAGACGTAGTTTTAATTCCATTCCCCTATTCAGACCTGTCCCAATCCAAGCGAAGACCTGCCTTGATCATTGCAGACGTTGGAATGGCAGACTTCATCCTTTGTCAGATTACGAGCAAAGCCTACGCGGATAGACTCGCGATTCCTCTTTTGGGAAGTGACTTTGCCGAAGGCGGGCTTAGGCGGGAGAGCTTTGTACGCATCGTAAAGTTGTTTACTGCGAATGCTTCGATCATTATTGGAAAGGCAGGCAGACTTAAAGATGCGAAGATGGTTGGAGTGATGGATGCATTGGTCAAGATCCTCCGAAGAGGCCTGAATGGTGACACCTTCTAATACCAAGATCCACCTGTCACGCCTCCTAGGAAGCCCTGATATTCTCATGAGCTTCCTGCGTGCAGGTGATCTTGGGCGTTAGCTGTACAGGAACCCCGTGCTGGCTATGCTTTGAGTGATGATGGCGATCACGGATGCCGACAATTCTCAGAAGCGGCCCGTATCGGTTCTACTTCTACAGTCACGAGCCAAACGAACCTCCTCATATTCATGTTGACCGAGATCAGGCTTCATGCAAAGTTTGGCTCACGCCAGTGGCACTTTCCTCAAGCCTTGGCTTTAGGGCCAAAGAGCTTCGTGAGATTGAACGGCTGGTCAGCATGAACAGAGCTATCCTGTCGAGAGCGTGGGAGGAGTTTCATGGCTAACCCTGGCGAACGGGTCACAGATGTTGCCTGCACAGAGGACAAGCTGATTGTTGACCTCGCAGACGGCCGCTCTATCTCTGCACCTCTGGCTTGGTATCCGCGGCTTTTACATGCCACCCCTCGGGAGCGCGAGAATTGGGAGATTGCTGGGGCTGGCTTTGGAATCCACTGGCCGGATATTGATGAGGATCTGAGCGTGGAGGGCCTTCTTCGTGGCGCACCATCGCCGCGGGTGAAGGCGCTGACCAGCTAACAACGCCATACACCAGAGCAGCCACCGGAAGGTTCGGTTCGATTTCTTAGTCTTATTGCGTTCTGGTGATGGCTAACGTTAGGATTAACTGGCGCATTCGCTGCGGGAACCACCTTGGGGTCCAAATCGGCACCAAAGGTATCTTGCCTGTCGTCCGCCGCTAGGACGCACCCCGAGCCTAATATCATCTTCTTCGCGCTGGGCAAAAGTGCTGATTCGACTGTCCCCTGGGTTCTGCGGTCGACTAATTTGAGCTAAGTTCCTAGGGTTAGTGCAAAAAACGCGGGATTGTCCTAGTTCGCTAAAGCGGCACAGTCCATATGTATTAACTGAAATTCCGCGAGGACGATCCTGCTTCTTGACATAGTCCATGTCGGCAGTAATGCCAGTCATAATCATCTCACTTGCTGAAATGTCCGGTATGGATTGGGCACGCAAGTTCTGGGATGCGGCTGGATTGGCGCGTCTAGGCGATTCTTGAGAAAGAGCGGGGGAAGCAATTGCACTGGTTGCCAGCAGCAGGAGAATTGCATTCAGCTGATGTCTTGCCGTTTTAATCATAATCAATTTTTTTTAAATATCTTAACAATGAAATAATATCGAGTTTTTTTGCATCCCATGATAAGCGCCAGAATGTAATATGATGTTACTCTAGTCGAAGTTTTTTGACAATCGTCTTTCTTGCCTGCTGCTGCTAAGAGTTTGCTGAAAAACCAGGCCTGCGCGAAAATGGATCAACTGCCCAGCCCAGATGCGAGGTCACCAGGAGCGCAGTGGCTCCCTGTTCTCCTACGTGTCGATCGAGGAGCGGATCCCGGCCAGCCATCCGCTGCGGCGGATCCGGAAGCTGGCGGATCAGGCCCTCGATCGCCTCAATCCCACCTTCTGTGACCTGTTATGCCGCGGAAGGCCGGCCCTCGGTGCCGCCCGAGCAACTGCTGCTGGCCTCGTTGCTGCAGGCGTTCTACGGGATTCGATCGGAGCGGCTGCTTTTGGAGCAGCTCCACTACAACCTGCTATTTCGCTATTTCGCTGGTTTGTAGGCCTGAGCCCGGATGATCCGATCTGGCACCCCACCACGTTTACCAAGAACCGCGAGCGGCTTCTCAATGACGACGTCATGGGGCGCTTCCTGGAGAAGCTGATGGGCGCTCCAGAGGTCAAGCCGCTGCTCAGCGACGAGCACTTTTCAGTGGATGGCACCCTGCTGCAGGCCTGTGCATCCCATGCCTCGCTGGAGCGGATCGACGGGCAGGAGGACCCACCGCCACCGCCATCAGGTCCTGGCGAGGGCTTTGGCACTCCAAAGCCCGGCAAGAAGCGGGCCAAGGGGGATTTCCGCAGCATCAAGCTCAGCAACAAGACCCATCGCTCCAGCGTCGATCCAGACGCCTTGCTGGCCCGCAAGTCCAACGCCCACCCCGCCCAACCGAGCTACAGGGGGCACGTGCTCATGGACAACCGCCATGCCCTGATCGTGGACTGTCGCGTCACCCAAGCCACGGGCACTGGAGAACGGGATGCCGCCAAGGCGATGGCGGCTGACATCCCCGGTGCCCACCAGAAAACCCTTGGTGCCGACAAGAACTACGACACCAGGGGTTTTGTCGCCGAGATGCGCCGCATTGCCGTGACGCCGCACGTCGCTCAGAACACCAGCCGCCCTGGTGGTTCCGCCATCGATGGCCGCACTGCACGCCATGAGGGCTACGCCAAATCAATCAATGCCCGCCGCGGCATCGAGAAAGTATTTGGCTGGATCAAACAGTGGGGCGGCCTGCGCCAGTTAGTCCTAACATCAAGATCCATCGGACGGGAGCTGAGATGGGACTTTATTTATTAGCCTCCGCCCGCCGCTGATCTTGAGCGTTAACCAGAGCCGAAGAGACCACCGCCAAAGCCAGAAGCGTGGCTACAATGTGATCACATTGTTGGCGTGGATGAGTTGTGAGGGCGAAACTGGTCAGGATTGGAAACTCACGGGGCCTACGCCTTGCGAAGCCTCTGCTGGAAGAGGCTGGATTGTCGGATGAGGTGGAGATCCACGCCTCTCCAGGGGTTCTCACCATCACAGCCATTGCAAAAGCACGGGCTGGCTGGGCTGAGGCGGCAGCTGCCTTTGCCCCGGAGGTACTTCTTGATGACACCATCTCTACCAAGTTCGACGATGAGGAATGGGAGTGGTGACTGACCTCGCCGTTTCCCGAGGAGATATTTTCCTGGTTTCTTTGAACCCAACGCGAGGGCAAGCAATCAGAAAGACAAGGCCTTGCATAATTGTGTCACCCAATGAACTGAATACCCATATGAGTACTTTTATCGTTGCACCGCTGACGACTGGAGGTCATCCCTACCCATTCCGTATTGCTTGCACCTTTCAAGGCAAGAATGGTCATATCGTTGCTGATCAGTTGCGGACTGTCGATAGAGAGCGGTTAGTCAAACGGCTCGGCGTTCTCCCTGAAGTGACTCTTCTTAAAGTTCTGAGAGTTTTACAGGATATGTTTGTTGCGTAATGGCCTGGCTAACATCCAGACTTAGAAGATGGGATTAGTGCCTAATGCTCATCATCTTAAGCACTTGCCCGCACCTGCTCTTGGGGGTTAGGCGGTAAAAAGTCATAGAGGGCAGAGCTTCAGAAGGACTCCGTAGCACTGTTCGAGCAGTATTTGAACTTTGGAATAATATAGGCAACTAGTTGTTTATTGAGCCATCGAGCAATACGTGGAGCTACGCAAAGGAGCCCCCTGAATGACTATCACGGTCACGCCTGCCCTCACATTTGAGCACAGGACATCAGAGCAGTGGTTGATGATGCGCTCGGTCCAGCGATGGTGATGGACGCTAGGAGTCAAACCAAGGTAGTTTCAGGCCAAAGGCCTCGATTGGATCCATTACGATTTTGTTGAGAGCACGGCCTAGGACAACTTGTGGTTCGTCGGCACGAATTGGGATCACGGGATGTTGGCTGCTCTCCGGTGGATTCGGGCCTCTAACAATGTTGCGCCTGATCAGGGAGTTTCCGGCTTCCAGACCACACACATAGGCTCTTTCCTGGCACAGGCCTTTGGCACCATGTTCTTCGTCGCCCATCCGCACCCAGTCACCAGCACAAACAATCGTTTCTACAGAGGTTTCCAAGGGTGGTCGCTTCTGGAAACTGCCTGGAGAGAACAGAGACACAGAACCGGGATAACGCCGCACCTCATAATCAACCACCTTTGCGTTTTTGAATTCGGGGTGAGCAATGGGAAGCAGCTCATGGATGAGAAGATCAATGATCTCTTGATCCTTCATCACTGCAATGGCAGAGGCGTTGTAAAAGTCGCTGGCAATCACCGAACCCTGCGGTTGCTCATCACCCCATAGCGCCGCCTCTGAATCTTTTTGCAGTTGATCCAGCATGAAAAATGTGCCTCCCGCGCCCTTCAGCGATTCGAAGCGGGAGAAAACATTGGCTGGGTAAGCCATGGGGATATTGCGATCCAGCCACAGACGCGTTGAAACGACATCGATTGAACCGAGAGAAGCAGCGGCAACCAGCTCTGGTGCCGCATGGCTGCATTCTGGTGATTGAGACATCAGAGATTTGAGCCCTTTCGCACCCACCGCCAAAACCACCGCATCGGCATCATCAATCACCGTGACTTCTTTTGTTTTGATGCTCTGAATTTCAACCGATGTGATGCTTTGCTTTTCACGTGACAGATTCAACCGTGTCGCTAGGGTTCCCCCAAGCACCTGCAGATGATGGTGTGAGATCAGCCTTCGACTGAGAGGGGCAAAAAGATGCTCCGCAATACTTTTTGAGCGAATCCAACGCACATCAAACGAGTCTTGATGGGCCAGGGCGTAGTAATAGAGGAGCTCCATGGTCACAGCGGCCGAAAGTTCTTCGGGAGGCTTGAACAAACCAACCAGCATGATCGGCCGCAGGAAATCATTGATCAGCCGATCGCTGATGCCAAGTTGTTCAAAAAGTGATTGAGCGCTAAGCTTGTCGTATTTCTGGAATACCTCATCGCTGCGATAGAGGTCGAGCATGGCATAGAGAAGTCCTGCGATGCTGAGTCGATCTTGAATCGGAAGTTGCTTGAAGTTGTTCACTGTTGCCATCGCTTGACCAAGGGGGCTTGGCCACTGGGGCTGCTCTCCAAAAACAGGAGCAGTCGCTTCCAATCCATCGGGTGACCAAAAAGCACTGGTTGTGAAGTCAGTGAAAATAGGGCCAATGTTGAGATCTTCGCTGAGGGCATTGATGTTGGGATAGTCCTTCCAAAATCCTCTGGTGCCCGCCTCAAATGGTTTACCGCTTTTGGTTGTGATTGGTTGACTGCCGGTTGGATCGACCATCCCATCGATCAGGGTCACGCGAACACCGGCTTCGCAGAGTGATTTTGCGGCACCCCAGCCAGCCCATCCGCCGCCGATGACGACCACATGCGATTCTCTGCCGCCGAGCATGGTTTCGTCTGGCATCGTTCGCTCAAGCATCAGCAGATCCTCTGCAAGCTACTCAAAGCCCATTGGTGTAGAGCTGGGGAAGTAAGAAACAGGACTGGCCTTGCACAGATCAGCCTGATCCTGTCGCAAGAGCTGTCGGTCTCGCTCTACCTGTCAAATGTCAGTGTCTTTGGGTCAAGGCTTAGCCTAGATTCAGCCCCAATTGTTGATTGTTGGTGCTTCCAGCCACCGACCGGCGCCGCCGTTGACCCCCACTCGCTGCCAGGCCAGAGCGGCGTGACCCGTGCTTCTTCTGAATCGCATCGGCCAGCTCCGCAAAGCCCAACTCCTGCCGCCGAGCCCAGATCTTTTCGCGGGCTTCCCGAGCAGCGATGGTTGGTTCAACGATTGGGAATGGGTAATGCACCCCGAGCACACAGCCGACGCGCTCCTGGGTGGAGGGCGCCATCGTCCACGGTTCATGCAGGTGCACAGCCGGTATGGCGTGCAGTTCAGGTAGCCATTGGCGGATGAAGTTGCCGCGGGGATCGTGATCCTGGCCCTGTTTGATTGGGTTGTAGAGGCGGATCGTGTTGATGCCCGTTGTGCCCGACTGCATCTGGCACTGGCTCCAGTGGATGCCGGGTTCGTAGTCGACGAACAGGCGGGCCAGATGCAGGCCGCTCTCGCGCCAGGGCAGCCACAGCTGGTAGCTGGCCACCGACATCAACATCGCCCGCATGCGGAAGTTGATCCAGCCCGTGGCGATCAGGGCGCGCATGCAGGCATCCACAAACGGCAGGCCGGTGCGTCCTTCGGCCCAGGCGGCTAACCGCTCCGGGTCGCTGCTGCGCAGGCCGGCGGTGAGGGGATGGAGCTCCTTGAACTCCAGATCCGGCTGGCTTTCAAGCTTCTGGATGAAGTGGCAATGCCAGTGCAATCGCTCCTCAAAGCCGCGCAGCGCCAGGGGCCAGGTGGCACGGGTGGTGGGCGGCAGAGCCTTCACTTCGCTGCGCCTCCTCCGGCTCTCCTGCACTACCTCCCGCATCGACAGGGTGCCCCAGGTGAGGTGGGGGGACAGGCGCGAGCAGTGGGCGAAGGCCGTCTGCGGGCTGGAGAGCTCACGGTGGTAGCGGGCTCCTCGCACAGCTAAAAAGCTCTGCAGCAGGGCCAGTCCTTCCTTCCTTCCGCCGCTCTGCCGGCCCGGGCAGGGGTCAACCGCCAGGCCGAGTTCGCCTGCGGTGGGGATGGCGCCGGGCTCAACGCCCACCAGCGGCTGCAAGGCATCGGGAGCAGCTGTGATCGGCTCAGCCATGCGAGCTTCCCAGCGGCGTGCCCAGCCGTTGCGGCTGCGTAGACCTCGGAACACACCAAACGGCGGGGTCTCGCTCCAGGCGATGCCGTGGTTTGCGGCCCACCGGGCCACCTGCCGGTCGCGCGCGTAGGTCCAGCTGTTGCCGGTTTCCTCATGGCTCCACAGCCCCGCCACACCGAACTGACGGCGGGCCCGCTCCAGCACTTCCACCACCGAACCGATCCGCACCACCAGCGGCTGGCCAAGCGCGGCCAAAGCCAGGCGGAGCTCCTCAAGGCTCTCGGCGCAGAAGGCCCACTGGCGCGCTGAGCAATCGTCCTGCTGCCAGAGCAGGGGCTCCACCACCACCAACGGCAGCACCGGACCGCCGCGACTGGCCTGCAGCAGCGGCTGGTGATCGGCCACGCGCAGATCCCGTTTGAACCAGACGATCTGCACCGGCCCCATGGAGGCGACCCTAAACAGACCATCCCGCTCGCTGAGAGGCCCAGAAAACGAAGAAAAGGCCCCAGAATGATGGGGTTGCTCGCCGCCTGCAGAGAGAAGCCATGACCACGACCCTGCAAAGCCCCGTCAAGATCGAATGCGCTTGCCCGAAGTGCCATTGCTCGGTGAAGGCAGAAGGATCCTTCTGCAGCGATGCCTGTGCCAACGGCCACCCCAACGGCGAGCCCTGCCACCTCGGCTGCGGCTGTGAATGCAACGGTTGAGCCCTTCAAATCACGCTGGGCGTCATCCGTGATCGATTACCCCAACTGCCGGATGACATGTAGGCCGATACTGTTGTACTTACAGCCAATTGAAGGGATGAGGCTTCTAAATTCAGCGTGAATCAGTCGATGCGTGGTGTTGGCGGGCTGGGGAATGTCCACGTGCCATCGATGATGGCCTGGCTTGGCTCGTACATACGTACGCTGTAGTTCCAGCCGTCCATGATCGGCAGGCAGTTTTCGGTGCTGGCGGTGCAGCCACCAAAACGCACCGTGTAGGAGCCATCGCTGTTCGGCTTTGCAATCAGGTTGTTGAGGCTGTAGGCATTCAGGTTATTTTTCTGGAAATAGCCCTTCGCGTTGTATAAGCTGATCGACCAAAAACCCTTCACCGGTACATCCTTGACCGTCAGTTCGTACTTGCCTAATGGTAGATTGGGCTCTATATTGTAGTATTGCGCGTCTTTGTCTGGTAGTCCGCCCCAGGCAGAAGCGCTGCCAATCAAGAAGTGAACCGGATCAACATCGGCTTTGGAGCCGAAGATGCGGGTGTAGCGTTTCAAGCCCTTGGCCAGGTCGAGAATCGGTTCGAGCGTTGCCTCATAACTGATCATGTCGTAATTGGGCAAGACAAACACTTGATTGGAACTGGCATTGATCTTGATTTGGTCTTGTAGCTTGTGTGCTACGGCGAGATCAGCTTTGTTCGTGGAGTTGGCTAAAGTGCGAATAATCACGCCAACGATTGGTGTATCAAACTAAGCTATTGTCAACTTGTACGAGCCGCCACCGTAGTAGACATTGTTCACGTAGCCATTGTTGTTGATGATCATCAACGACATGTAGCGTTTGCCGGCATCTGGCAAGGTGATAGTCGCACCCTCGGAGATGTTGATAAGCCCAAGGCTGTAAAGGGTGTCGCGATTCATCCGGATCACGTTCTGCTTGTCGATTGGTGTCGGCGTGCGGTTGTGATGCAGCTGGTTGATGCCGCCGGACAATTTCAAAATGCCTGCAAACTCGAGGTCGCTTTGTGCTTCGTTGAAGTTATCAACGTTGACTACGATCGGACGGTCAACTGCAGCTCTTAAATCTTTGGCATTGGCCTCCAACGAAGGGATGGCCAGTGCGCTGATGAGTGCGATTGCGGCGGTGGAAAAGAAATTGTTCATTTTGAAGACTCCTCGTTGCAGATCGTTGTATAGGAAATGATGTCTTACTTCAGCAACTCGATCTCGCTTGGGCGCCAGGTCTTGTTAATCCATGGCTCAAGCGGGCCGTACATTCGCAGGATCGTGAACCAGCTTTTACCCGGCAGCGTCGCTAGCCAGTTGCCCTCTTTGCCTACAGGCGGCTTTGGCCCGAAATAGATGTCGAATGAGCCGTCTGCATTTTTTTGCATGCCCTCGTCCTGGCTTCCGACGGTTGGGAAAGGTTGGCTGGTCTGCAACATCGAGCGTGTCTGTGTGTCATACAATGTGAGCGCCCAGAAGTCATTCACCGGCACGTTGGGCGGCAGACGCAGTCTGTAGGTCTTGGCACCATCGAACGGGTTCTTGTCGGCATCCAGAGTGGCGAATGCGTAGTCAGATCCCGCTCCAACACGGGAGGTTGCCATAGCCGGCGTTACTCCGCCTGCGTTGAAATAGAACAACGCTCGCGCAGACAAGTCGACTGTGCCCTCGGACACGAATGATGTGTTTTTGTTTGCGTAGGCGGTGGTCCAGCTGCTCTCGGTTCCGGGATAGATGAAGACGCCGCCGATGCGCGGCTGATAGGTGATGGCGCGCCCTGTGGCATTTCCGAGCGTACCGGCCTCGATGAGCAGCTGTTTCATGCGCGCATCGGGCGCGAATGGCTTGCCTTTGACAATGCCGATTGAGGCGATAGCACCGCGTACCTCCGGGCTGATCGCCTCAATCGGCTCGCGCTGAATCATATCGTTGAGGATTTGAAAGTACTGCAGGTCGTTTGGAAAGACCGTGTTGAAGGCCTTGTCAGACATATTGACGAACTCAGTTGGTGCCGGCTCAGCAGCATCCTTCAATGGGTAGATCTTCAAGCCCGAAGTGATGTTCTCCACGGCTGGCTCCAGCCCCTTGGCAATCGAGCCGCGCAGAAACAGGAAGTTTCTGTTCGTCTGCGGTTTCAGCAGAAAGTAGCCGGCAGGGATCTTGCCGGTGTAGCCGGGTGGCAGCACCAGATATTTTCCACCCATGCCCTTGTCCGGCCCGGTCACGCCCATGTTGCCAACAAAGCGCTGCCATGCATCGTTGAGAAAGCCGAGCATGCCCGGTGGAATTTCGATAACCGTCGGACCATCCTTGGCCAGATCAGTGCCCGCATAGGCATACAGCGTCGAGGTGTTCGCCGTAACGACCAGTGTCTTAGAATCCATCAGCTTCTCGAACAGAGCGATCTTGTTCGGTGTGTCAGCACCCGCTTTTGCGAGTCCGTCGAGGACGCTCTGGATCGATACACCGCCGACGTTGTCCAAGTAGACCTGCAGCCCGCGCATGCGGTCGAGGTTGTCATAGAGCTTGTCGATGGTGGCGTTGGTGGGAACGCCGTCAAAGAACTTCAATTCACCAATCGGAGTTTCGACCCGATCCGGGATCGAAATTGATTCCAGCTCAGACTTGCTGACTTGGGCGGCGGCACTGTGTGACAACGGCAGCATGAGCAGAGCTGCCGTAAAGGCCATATTCATGAAACGTCGATACATAATCACTGTTCTGCTCTACGGATGAATCGGGTTGGCGCTTTATACTAATCCCTTATTTGTCTCATAATCATTGCTGTTTTTTTATCACTACGACCAATCGTTTGCTCAGTTGGCTTTCACAATGCCCGGTGGCTTCCAGGTGCCCTTGCCAACCGGCAGAACAGATAGCGCATTGGTGGCAGGCTTTGGCCAGTACAGACGCATGACCAGATAGGCCGTGTCATCCGGTGCCGGCAGCCAATTGCTTTCCCTGGCCTTTCCCGGTGAATCCTTCTGGATGTAGATCGTCACGGAGCCGTCAACGTTCTTCTTTAACTGAGGTACCATGGCCGTGTTGATTAAGTAGCGGTTGATCGGATTTTTGATCATCAACTGTGACTTGCCGTCGTACATGGTCACCGACCAGAACGCATTCACTGGCGGCAGCTGGCCTGGGGCGAAGGTGAGCGTGTAATTGTGCTGGCTGGTATCTAGGATCTTTCCGTTGACATCCACACGCCCCAAGGGATACACGGCCTCGGCGGCATCGTTCCCGTAGATGCCCGCCTTGGCGGTGGCAGCACGCATGACCCAGTTCCCGTCGTAGTGCGCTCGGTCCCCAGGCAAGGAGCCGAGTTGCCAACCATTGGCCTCTGTCATGCCGGAGGCCAAATAGGTGGAGACCTTCTCGTCACCGGCCTTCATCGCCTCGTCCATGGCCTGCTGGCGTTCCGGTGACAGCGCCTTGATGTCGAAGGCTTTGCCAGGCCCGATACCGAACTGGGCCAGACTGCCGCGGATGGCCTTGTCTTCCTCAGCTTCCGGAATGTATTCAAGTGCAGCGTTCAGGTAAGCCCAGAAGTTGTCTTTGATACCGGCGGTCGTAGCAGGCAGAAAATTGATCTTTGGCGCGGCTGGTGGGGCCGGCTCACCGATAAAAGCAGACAGTGGCTCAGCCTTGTACTGGGACTGGATCTTCTCCACATTGTGCATATCCGCCGGATTGATCAGCTGGGTTCGGAATACTGCCAGGCTGAATGGTGTCAGCGACTGAAATACCTTATCAATGCCTGCAGGCTTCTCGCCCTTCCAGCCTGGACCGACGATCATGTACTTTCCGGCCTTGCCGCCGGTGGCACGGCTGCCCAGATAGCCGTAGTTGTAGGTGTGGCTGTCAGTAAGCATCACCGAGTAATAGCGGTCCTTGACGGCCGGTATGGAGATCACCATGGGTTCGGCTCGAAGATCCAGCCACACGAAGGAATAAGGCGTATCGCTGTTGGCTGTAACGACAGCTGTATCCCTATAGGTGTACACCCGTGGGATGTTCCTGATCTGGTTGAAAGGCGCCTTGAATTGGCTACCAGCTTTGTCGACGGCATACTCATACATCACCGCATAGTTCATCACCAGCGGTAAGCCGTAGATGAATCCCTCCTCGGCGATGGCCTTGAATTGCTTGGTCGTGAGTCCATCTCCAGCTATGGAGGGAGCAGCCGTGCTGGCGATTTCCGGGATTTCGGTTGAAGGCCCAGCGCATGCTTGATCGCCACCCGAAAGCAGTGCAAGCGAACAGACGCTCATCAAGGCCAATTTGAAAGTGGTGTGAGAAAATATGCTCATAGGGATTTTCCTGATTCAGGGCTTTGATTGCAATGACTTGGATGGTTCTTGATCCGAAGTGGCTTACAGGGCTTGCTACATAGTCTTTGCGTGTAAAGTTATACACGGCATCTGTCCCAAGTTTGAAATGCATGTGTGAGCTTGTTGAACGGTTTGATCTCTCTCTCGTCCTCCTGGATGAAGAGGTTACGCTAGGTGATCTAGAAGCTTTGATATGCTGCTATTTCGGCGTTCCATCGGATCGATCATTGGGGTTTAGCAGGAGGCCCCAGGTTTTGTCGTAGGGATGCACTTTTTGGACCAATTCTCCTTGAGCCAACAGGCGATTGCCCTGGTTGTGCCACTGAATGATAGAACCGTCCAGATTCGCTACCTGTCCATAGCCCGCTGCATTCAGTTCTCTGGCCAGATAGGCGGAGCGATAGCCAACGGTGCAATACACCACCAATGGACGATCCTTAGCAATACCCTCCTTCTCGATGGCTTCCACCGTGGTGAGGTTGAGGGCTCCAGGAAGGTGGCTGACGGCATATTCCCTTGGTTCGCGCGTATCGATCATCACGGGCGCAGACGGATCGTTCGCCAGCTGAAAGGCCAGGTCTTGGCTGGAAACGGTGGCCACATCGGGAAATTGAAACCGCACCACCTGCATCACCACCATCAGGGCGAGTTGGCGAAGAAATTCAACCACTAGTCAACGTCCTTTTCCATAGTTGATCTGCTCGATTCGTTGGACTTCTATGAACGTGATTTTAGCCGTTTGGTGCTGTTTTGTTCCTTCGTTCATTCCTCCTCCACCAACTGGCCAGCAGGCTTCCCAGCACCGCGTGAACCACTGCCGAGATGGCACCGGGTAGGGCTGTGAGTGGGGTGGCGGCGAACGCCGATCGGGCCAGCACTACCGCCAGTCCGGAATTCTGCATCCCCACTTCGATGCTCAGGGTTCTACGCACCAAAATCGGCTGCTGCTCGGCCGCGGGGATCAGCCAACCCAGCAGGAAGCCGCCGCCATGCAGCAACAGCGCCGCGAGGAATAACAGCGGGCCCTGCTCCAGCAAGGCCTGCCGTTGGCTGCCCACAATGCTGGCCACGATCAGAACAATCGCCAGCACTGCCAGTGGAGGCATCAACGGTCCGATCCAACGGGCCAGCCGCGGGGTGCCGCGTTTGAGGCCAATGCCGGCGGCCAGGGGCAGCAGCACCACCTGCAACACGTCCAACAACAGCTTCCAGCCGTCCACAGGCACATAACGACCGGCCAGAAGCCCAGTGAGCGCAGGGGTGAGCACCACAGCCAGCAAGGTGCTCGCCGTGGTCATCACCACCGACAGCGCCACATCAGCCCGGGCGATCAAGGTCACCACGTTGCTGGCCGTTCCGCCTGGGCAGCACCCCACCAGGATCAGCCCCACGGCCAGGGGCGGCTCCAGCCCCAGACCCCAGGCCAGCGCTGCGGCCAGCAGGGGCATCACGCTGAACTGGCCGATCACGCCGAGAGCGACCGGCCGCGGACGGCGGAGCACCCGCCGGAAATCGGCCGGCTGCAGCTCCAGGCCCATGCCGAGCATGATCACCCCCAGGGCCAGCACGATGAGAGGCCCTTGCAGCCAGGTGAACAGCCAGGGGAACGGCAGCGCCAGCACAACCCCCAGCAGGGTCCAAAGCGGGAACAGCAGTGTGAATCGCTCCAGCACCTGGACAACCTTCTCGAAGTAGACGGGAACCTACAGCTCCAGCCCTGGCGCTCAGCGCTCCAACATCTGCCAGAAGCTCCACTTCGCCCCGAAGGCCTGCTGCAGGCGGCTCACAAAATGCTCGTGATCCTCCACGCCCTGCCAGTCGTCGATGCAGGAGGCTAGCTGTGTAGTCCCACCACGTTGTTCAGCTGACAAGGGGGTGTGAGGTCGCCAGGGTCGGAGTGTCACCACCGTCCCAAGACCTCACACACCATGCATAGCCACCCTCTGGCCCGACTGACACCCATCAG
>Ga0208768_1000705_pt1 | contig 20775 bp, 21 predicted proteins | sample AntAceMetag02UK1_FD_184760 | JGI IMG/M metagenome (GOLD analysis project Ga0208768, IMG submission 184760) | Saline lake microbial communities from Ace Lake, Antarctica - Antarctic Ace Lake Metagenome 02UK1 (SPAdes) (version 2) | ecosystem: Environmental > Aquatic > Non-marine Saline and...
TATTACAGGAAAATATAAGAATAAATTAATTATTTTGGATAATGCGAGTAGTCATAGAAATCAAAGAATAAAAGATTTAGTAAATAAACACAATAATATTTTATATACTGTTCCATATCAACATTTTACAAATTCCATAGAAAACTACTTTAGTATGTTGAAATCACGATTACAAAAGTTAGATGGTTTAACTCATATAAAATTAAAAGAAAATATTACAAAAGTAATTAGTGAAATACCTAAAGAAAAATATAAAAATATTTTCAAAGGTGCTTATGAAAGACCAGAAAAATATATATCAAAGAATAAAACAAGAAAAGTTAAGAAAACCTATTTATAAAATCGGCGTTTGAAATGTAAAAAGGTGTAAAACAAATCATAGAGTTTTTGAAGAACACTGTGAACATAGAGTTTAATGAACCCATAAACAATGGTAAAGTAACAATTAGTAAATCAAATGAAATATGTATAGTAGATGATTTTTTGCCTATAAGTGATGATGATATAAACCAATTTAAATATGTTATATTGTCGGATTATAAAGCTCTTAGTTATCTTAATAACGTAAACACTATATTCTATATGAACTATAACATCAAAGACCGTATGAAAAATCGCCAAGATAGCGCATGTCAAGGACATCGTACACCAATGATAAGTGATATTTTGCTACATACAATCCAAAATATTTATAATATTATTCCATATGCCGATGATGTTATCGTATAGTAAAAATATCTCATAATAGTATAATATTACACATTTAAGAAGAATGAATCTACACGAAACGAATCAAATACACGGCGCTCATTCTGGGCTACAAGTAGGACAAAATCAACGCGTAGACGAATTAAATACAAGAATTGGTAGCCGTATGTTCTCTGATAGCCAATTGGAACCGAATTACGACCCCAGACCCGTCGCAACAAAACAATCTATCTTTCCGGTTATTAATCGCAGAAAACCCGTTCAAGAAACGAGAATACCTTATCCTGAGTACAATCAACAAGCAGTATTCAATCCCGGAAATGATAGAGCACCTGTTTCTGGATATATCAATAATGTTGATACCGAAACCGTATTGCGAAATCAAACATTTTCATTACAAAAAGACGATAAACACGTATATGTCCCTTCTTCCAATAGCGACTTGTATAAAACAACGGTTATCTCGAGACCATCCGTACAACCCCACCCTAATTTATTCGCGCGACCAGAATTTAGCAAAAAACAACATCCAAATGTGGAGAACGTCCCGATTGGCAATGATGAATTTTTTAATCACACGAGAACACAATTGCGAAATATGATGTAATGCTACAAATAATATACCCTTTTATCATATACATACAACGGATATGATAAACCATTTAATAAAAACCTTTACAAATCATTCAAAGGATAATATCGCATATAAATACTTGTTATCTATTGCTTTGATTTATGGTGCATTTATATTTTATCGTAATAGAGAACAAGAATTGTTTGTTCCAGAGGGTTTCCAACAAAGGGAACCATTTGTTTATAAGCAGAATAACAAAATATATGATACGTTCTATGCCGAAATATACGATGAATTGACTGAATCCGAAAAAAGGGCTCGGTGGGAACTTACGCAATTAGTTCGTTTAACAGACCCTGACCCGAATAATAGTATATTTTTAGATGTAGGTAGCGGAACGGGCAACATTATAAATGAACTGACAACCGCTGGATATAGAGCACACGGCATTGATAAATCAAAGGATATGGTTGAATATTGTGAGACAAAGTGCCCGAAATCGGAGTTTACACACGGCGATGTGACTGATAATATGATGTTTGACAAAAATGTATTTACTCATATATTATGCACTGATTTCACGTTGTATCAAATGGAAGATAAAACCAACTTTTTCACGAATTGTTATCATTGGTTGAAACCTGGTGGATATTTACTAGTTCATTTAGTTGATAAAAAGAGGTTTAGTATTACTACTCGCAATGATGACCCGGAAACCCAATGGCAACCCATGTTCAAAACTGACACAAAACGCAAAACAGACGTTAAATTGGAATACGAAGATTTCAAATATCACGGTGAATATCAATTCGCCGAAAATACCAACAAGGTAACCTTTAAGGAAACATTTGTAGACAAAGATACAAAACACGTTCGTATTAACGAACAAGTGTTATTTATGGAAGATATCCGTGAAATTACAAATCTTGCGAAATCCATTGGTTTCATTTTTCATGCAAAGGTTGATATGGGAAATTGTAATAATGATGATAACCAATATTTATATGTTCTCGAAAAACCACAATAAGTAATAATCGTAGAAAAAAATTCACAAAATATAATAGATGCTTGTGCTCCAATATATTTTGATTACAGTAACCCTTACCATTCTTGTATTAATTGCGTGTATTAAAATAAAATATCCTTTCTGGAACCTACAACCTGTATACCACACATATGATTACTGGCGTTATTTATACGTATATCCATTTATGATTTATAAATACCGTCCTGTAAAAACCAAATTTTGCGACTTTGATAGAACCATAACATTGCCCTATGTGGATTGTTCTCTCGAACAGAAAAAAACACTTACTGATTTGATACAATGTTACTATATTAATAATGAACGTATCATTCATACAATGACAGAACAGGATGTAGACGCATATTTAACTGGTAGCGTCGAACCGTCGCTTGTATCTTTCTATTACGAGCAGAAGTATGACGAAAAACACGATAAATCGTATATTAATCCAATAGGTTGTATAACATCGCGCGCCAAAACATTCTATTATAGAGTTACCAATCTTGAAAACACATATGAAGAAAAACCCATTTATTTTTTAGATTATATTAGCGTTCATAGAGAACAAGATGTATTACACGCGAACCGTACATTATTACAAACACACGAATATAACCAGCGTATTCAAAACAAAAACGTCCATATTTCTTTACTAAAAAAGGAAATAGACTTGTTTGATGGTGTAATACCACTTACTACATACGACACAACCACTTATTATTTGAGTAACCATCAAATCTCCTCTTTGCCCGCACATTTCCATATATCGTCTATCGGGAAAGAAAACATTTCACTGTTAACAGATTTTATTGAAACATTGACAAAGACCAACTTTCAACATCAGTCTTGTTTATTTGAGATATGTATTATAGAATCTACTAGCTACTTGTTATCACTAATAGAACAAGGATTAATATATATATATTGTTTGAAAAACAAAAAGGAGGTTCTCGGGTTTTACTTTTTTAAAGATACAAAAACACAGTATGATGAATTTGAAGGAAATACATTACAATGTTATGCGAGTGTAATGAATTGTAATACCGAAATAGTATTTTTCAGAGGATTTTTACATAGTTTACAAGAGATACGGAAACAAAAACCGCAATTCAAAATGTTTCTTTTTGAAAACACAAGTCATAATCAAATTTTATTGAAACATTGGAGAACCTTATATACACCCATATTTACCAATAAAACTGCTTATTATTTGTATAATTTTATTTATCCTTGTTCTCCAATAGCACCTGAAAAAATATTATTTATAAATTAGGTATCCTCTACAAACCAGTTTATCGCGTATATTTACCTACCCTTGCGAAAGAATCGGCAACAAAAATGATGAATATTCCTAAAAATGTATATAATAAAAATTCTTCTGTCACATTATCCGTTTTTTCATATTGCTGTTGTTCCATTAGATGTATCATGTAGTTCATCTTCTCTGTAAGGTTGTCATTCACGCCAGAACCACCACCATTGATACCCATTTTGGCGTAATACGGGACCGTTTGCGCTGTATTATATGAGCGATTGTAATTACTATATACGTTTTTATCATTATCATTTGCGTTATAATTCCGATTTGGTTCTCCGTGTATGCTTGAAGCAACCCCCGAAGACTTGAATTTGACGGGTGGAGGAATATACAACGGTTTATGTTCGTTTTCGTTACTGTAATCTTGTTTGACATTTATCTCTGGGGGGGACAATGGTTTGAATTCGCCCATTTTATTGTTCTCTTCGCCATCATTCATGGTTATTTTATTTAATAATTCATTTACTTTGGATTCTCTATTTTCGTTTGTTTGATTGTCTTTCACAATGGAATTCATAGTAGTATAAGATTCTTTATTGAAATCACTTGTATTTTGGGGTCTAAGTTTGACTGTCTTTCTAATAGTGGATATTCGCTTTTTATTCGGTGATTCGTCATTCGACCAGGTTGATGCGGTATTTAATAAAGACATTTACAAATAATTAGTAACTTAAAAAATAAGCAGATATTATTTTGGGAAATACGACATCAATTTGTATAGTTGTATTGTAAAAAATATCCTATAAAAGTAAGTAAGAGTAATGACGAATACAAATACAATCGCGCAATTTATCCCAATTGTATTTATTTTTGTATTATTGTCTAATTATACTGGTTGCATATTGTTCAGTCATACGATTTTAGGAAAGTTATTGGCTATAAGCGTTATCTTATTTTACACGGCAATTGATAAGACAATCGGTTTGTTTGTATGTGCGATTGTAATCGTTTTCTATCAAATGGATTGTGTAGAAAAACTGCTAAATATAGAGAACTACGGAAATATTGATGGAAAATATAGGTCTGTCACAGAGAATTTCGAAAGTTACCAAGAAACAAAAGAATTCATGGCGACTGATCCCACCGCACAGCAACAGTTTTTAAAAGAACATTGCAATGAAGGTTCGTTAAAATATAAAGATTTAGCGGTGAAGAATGACATGGCAGAACACGTCTTCCCCGAATTAAAGTTCAATAATAAACCGTGTAATGTATGCTCTGGTGGTTGTTCGTTTTCGATTATAGAGTCTAAAATACGTGCGGAGAAAGAGTTGGCAATAGAGACACAAGAGTAACACTTATGGTGAAATACAATATCGTTTGGATATATTGTATTGCAATTGATTTACATATTAAGGTTTCTTCTTGATGCAGTCTCTATTACCATCGCACTTGTCTATACATTATTAGTCCGTGGGTCTATGGATTTTACTATATTTACATTTTGCAATAATATTAACGCACAATATATATATATCAATTACATGAATAAATTTGGTAAATATGTTTATACATCAGATACAAATTTTGCGATTGAAGGAAAAGAGAGTGATTTTCTTTATATAAAAGCGACGGAGGTAAATGAATTACGAAAAGATACTCCATTAAAACGATTAATAGAACAGAATATATTAGATATAACTGAGACGAAAGTCAGTTTAGATAAGAAGGGCGGTCTTGATAACAAAGTAAGTTTAGCAGGTAAAGACGGTAATCCTATACTATATAATAAATATAAATTCAAATGCACACTTATTCAATCGCCAGACCCTGACATAAATGAAAATGATTGTTTGGAATTTGCAGAGTATTTAACATCAAGAGTCGTACATCAATTAAATGAAGATGACAACTCGCTGAAATTACTTCCCTATAGGTATGATGCGATAGTATTACAGTCAAAAGATTTACCAACTAATTTACCAATATCAATTCAGTGTCTGGATAATGGCTTGAATGTTATTTCAAATGACAATATAAATAAATTCGGGGATTGTGATGAGAAAAATGAATATATAACAAAGTTGGTTCACACCGACCACAAAGATGAAAATGCAAACCCGAATGAAGGAGAAACTTACGCAATCGTAACAATTGATAGTCTAACCGAAGAAGAAGAGTGTGATTTAATAAAATCACGCGAAGAAATTATTTTATCGGAGGAGGATACGGATACGGGTTCAAATAAAATACCGTATCATATCGCAAGTGTAATATATAAATCAGGCGACATAAATATAACTTTAGAAGCGGCAGAGGACCCATCTATTACTGAAAAACAGCCACATTTTTCATTTTATACTATAAAACCCAATATGAATAACTTTCATAATTGTAGAAAAAAATCGTATGACAATTATAATAAGGAGCGAAATGGAAGAGAATTATTAATGAATACGATAGTATTAATGCCTCGTAATAAAGATATATTGCTCAACGAAATACACAATAGTGTTGAATATAAAAAACAATCCAAGGTATCATCTAGTAAAATAGCAGATGGGAAATCAAAGAAAACGAAAAAAAACGTAAAAAACACGCCAAAAAATGAAGGACAATCTAAATCTAAATCTAAAACTAAAACTAAAACTAAAACTAAAACTAAAACTAAAACTAAAACTAAAAGAAAAAAGTAGTTTCAAATACTACGTTTTGTTGTTATAACAATAATACAAAAACACGAAATATATCACATTGGTAACACCCGCGCGCACTAACACTTTCACTTTCACTTTACACGCATTATTGCTCTTAATTATAGGGTCAATAATAGCCCTTACCTTAGTCTCTACGCCACGATTATTGGGCGAACGCTTTGACTTACTAGCCGATTTCGCTACCGTCTTATTATCCGATTTTACAATGTTTGTCGATTTCAATCTGTAATATCTCCATATTTCTGTTCTGCTTCGGCGTGTGAATGTTCTTCACACCATTCATCAACCGCAACCCGTATGTTGCGACGATTAAATATAAATTTTTCTGTTCAACTCATTGTAAATGTGTACGGATGTATACTATAGCTAAATACAAAATCGAACTATCCAAGATGAGATAGAATATATCCGTGCAATGTATAAATGAAAAAAGAGAAACACGATTTTTTTACGAATATTCATAACCATATTCAAGTGATAAATGACAGTAAGATATTCGCAGGACTAATGATTATTATTCTAAATATTGCAACCCGTTTTGTAAGTTTCAAGTTTAGTAAAAGTGTCGAGTCTTATGTAAAAAATACATTTAGCCATCAATTATTAGTATTTGCGATTTCGTGGATGGGAACCCGAGATATCTATATAGCACTCGGGATTACAACCATATTTATACTCTGTTCCGAATATTTGTTTAACGAGGAAAGTAATTTTTGTATATTATCCGAAGAGTTTCAAGATTACCACAAGACATTGAATGACGAAGAAGAGAACCACAAAGAAGTTTCCGAGGAGGATATAATGAAAGCAAGAATTGTAATGGAAAAGGCAAAAAAACAAAACAAGTTACAAGATGATGAATTGCAAGGAATTGCGATGAAATAATTATGCGAATTTTTGTGTTCGCATAATATAAAGTAGAAGAATTCAATATGCCATATGAAATAAGAGAATTAGTAATAAAACTTGATACAAATATAAAAGGTGATAAACCTATCGATTTCAATGGGAATATGTTATATTTTCCAGAAGAAGAAAAACCACAGCAGGTTGGAGGTAACCCGTATATTTGCGTAGATATAAAATATACCAAGGATTTACTCAGTGTAATTGACGAAGCCGATATATATAAGTTTTTTTTTGACAAGCCGTATTTAATGAGTCTATTAGATGAATATACAGACAAAAACGAGACAGAAACAGATGATAAAGACGAACACACGATTAGTAAACACAATATTATGTTTTGTATAAAAACAATTTTCCCCACTAAATATTATACTATAAATAATATTCATCAGTCAATCCAGTTAAAATATCCAATTGGTGCTGTCCCATCCCGCAGTCATTATTGGTTTAATCCATTCAATACTAAAAATGCCTATCTAAAGATAGGTGCTACCGAATATACAGTTGCAAAAGTAACATGGTTAAATGATGTATTAAATCATCCAGAATATAAGGAGTTACTTGATGTTACGAGCAATGTTTTAGGCAATTACAATAGAGATATAAAACAGTCGGCATATATAATTCGTAAACATTTCGAAACATACAAAAACAAATTATTGGATTTGTATCGGGATGCGTATTATAAGAATAATAAGTTTGCAACCGAATCAATCTTCATTGGAGACAATTCCGCAGATCACCTATCATTAATGAAATCGCTTGTTCAATATTTTATAAAAGACCCACAAGAAATAGAGCAAACGAAGAACTTTATCATACAAGTTGGTCCTAAACCCGATCATAAGATTTTTAAGGACAAGGACAAGGAGAAATTGAATGATTTGAAAGATTTATTAAAGTCAACTAACAACATGCCCACCGATTCGAACTCGGACATATCGGACATATTCAGACGTCAAGACGGAAATAACAAAAATGTATTTTTGAACGGACGAACAATTGAAGCACATAATAAGTTTTTCAGTGTAATTGGTAAAATACAGGAAGTTATAGACAAAATAATCAATAAAAACTATGAAATCATCAAGAATGATTCCTCTGAATATTTATACACTACACTTGAATCCTCACCAACTATTATTGAAACATCCGTGTTGAACGATGATATTAAAAAAAAACTATTCGATAAAGACAAACTAATTGATAATTATAATATGCTACTAACATCCGGATTAGTAACAGACAACAATGTTTTATATCAAAATGATAATATGATAAACTATTTTAATGTGATTCTGTTGTTTACCGAGATGCGGACGAATACAAAATTGGATGATATTCTGTTAGATTTACAAGTACCTGACAATGAAACTGTGAAAAAAGCGATTCTTAGATTAACCGAAATTTTGAATATCATACATAAAGGAACGAACAAGGAAGACAATCTTAAGTTATTAGATATAGGTAGCAATACTATTACAGTTGACGGTGTCCGTAAAAACGAAATATACGTACATTTAGATTTAATACAAGGAATTGTGAATGATGATAATAAGAATGATGTATTTTGTCATTATACTAATCGACTACTTGGTGATAAATTAGATAAAATTACAAGCGGACATCCAGACTGGATGGTATCCGAACATATGGAATTGGTCGAAGTAAAAAAAACAGAAAAAAGCGATACCACGATGTTAACAAAAGCAGAACAAATAGTCAAAGGCGGTTTTAATAAAGTAAGTCAAGGTTTTAATAAAGTAAGTCAAGGTTTTAATAAAGTAAGTCCAGTTATACGTACAACTACAAGTATTTCACAAGATAAGGATAAGAAGGAAAATGATGATCGGTTGCAAAGATATTTAACAGGTAAAGGTATTACCAAAGTTAAATATAGGAACACAATAGATTCAGATGATAAATCGGTTTTAGAATTTATTCAAAAAAAAAACGACGATAAATTATATAATTTATTATTGGAATATGAGAAACTTCCCAAACCCAAAATGAATAATATAAACGAGCCGAATTCAGTTATTAATGAGATAGAATTATTGGACACAAAATATAAAAAAATCATAGAACAAAACAAATTCAAATTAATTAATAAACTCATTAAGAAGGACGACATAAAAAAAATTACGAAAAACAATTTGGAAAACCAACTGTATATAGATGTTATACGGAGTTTTATTCCGTTGAAACAGGGTGGCAAAAAAAGACATACAAAGAGAAAGAGTAGGATTGTTTCAAAACAAAACAAAAAAAGACATACAAAGAAACAATATAAGAATAGATAATTTTTGTAAAATGTAAAATACAGAGAATATGATAATATATTTTACATTTATGAGTTTACAATTGTGGAGAATGAAATATGTGTTTACTTATTTTTTACTGAAAACCGCCTTTCCCTTCTTGAATTTACCAACTTCATCGCCAATATCTTCATCCTCGGTGATTTCGAATATAATACCATTTTGTTCGTCCGTAGTATAATAAGATTTACTATTTATTTCTATTTCAAACACTTCTTCTTCCTCCTCCTCTGCAGATACTTCTTCTTCCTCCTCCTTAGCAGATACTTCTTCTTCCTCCTCGGCAGATACTTCGACTTCCTCCTCATCGGCAGATACTTCGACTTCCTCTTCCTCCTCATCCGCAGATACTTCGACTTCCTCCTCCTCCTCATCCGCAGATACTTCGACTTCCTCCTCCTCGGCAGATACTTCGACTTCCTCTTCCTCTTCTTCCTCCTCCTCCTCCTCGGCAGATACTTCGACTTCCTCTTCCTCCTCATCCGCAGATACTTCGACTTCCTCTTCCTCCTCATCCGCAGATACTTCGACTTCCTCTTCCTCCTCATCCGCAGATACTTCGACTTCCTCCTCATCCGCAGATACTTCGACTTCCTCCTCCTCGGCAGATACTTCGACTTCCTCTTCCTCCTCATCCGCAGATACTTCGACCTCATCTTCCTCATCACCGACAGATACTTCGACTACTTCGACTTCCTCATCACCGACAGATACTTCTGCTTCTTCCTCATCATCCTCCTTGGTAGATTTTACATCGACCACACCCGGTTCGGTTTTAATTACGACAGTATCATCAAGAGTTAAATCGATTACATCAGTTTTTACATTTTTTTTAGTATGATTACAGCAACAGCAGTTATGATTAGATGATTTCTGACGGAACTCGGGTAAACTGTAAATCAAATTCTTCAATGCCTTATTTTTCTGTTTTAGTTTCTTATTTTTTTCTACGATTTTTTGTACCATGGGAAGTGCCATAATGGCGGCCAATGTGTCGTTCTTCATAATTGATTTCATCTTATACTGATATGAGTGTTATATATACTACTAATAATGCTCTGCTAACAAATTCAATTTTTTAATTGTGTATGTAAAGTATATCCAAATTATATTTCTATATCAGTTACCAATTGATTTTTTGCCAGGCATCAATGAATAAATCGCGCGTATCGTGTCCTAATTTCGGTCCAAACCACTTTTCTGGATAACACACAATAGATTGTTTATTTGTGTTAAGAAATGCCCCCCACCAACTGAATGTACTATTTGCAATAATATTATCGTGACAACAACTCATCAATAACATTTGTTCCCAATCTTCCATATCGTCGGTTGCTTTTACAAATGCGATACCTGTGAAGTGCTTTTCTAACTTGTGAATAATATTCATTGCAGCATTTGTATCTTGTTTTTCGCAAAAATACAAACACGTTATACTCTTGTTTGAACGGTTATTTTTTAGATGGCATAAAGCATTATAATAATATTCATATGGCATTATTGGATGTGCGTCTTGAGATTGTAAATAATCACCTATGCGAAAATGCATGCTAACAATATTGGTATCGATCGTAAAAATATCGGCATATCGAGTTCGTAAATCAGTTTGTAATTCAGTGAAAGGAACCAGTTGTAAGATTGTGTCCCATTCAGATATAAAATATTTAAAGCTCTGGAAATAACCATATAATAGGATATTATTCTGTTGAAATGACATTAATGGTTGATATGTGAATGTATTTTCTTTGTAAGTTGGATATGATAATAAATTCTGGTTGGTACATGCGTTATCGTCAAAATTCGTATAATTCTTCAATGATTGTAATAAGTTGTTCCAATAGGTATTACGTGAAATCCCAGATGTTAATGTATCTGAATAGGGGAAAACGCATTTTCTCTTTTCGCGTATAGAATACGCAATGCAAGTAAAAATTTGAAACAATTGGTTGCCCAATCCACCCATTAAGAAAATACTTACTTGTTTTTCGGATGTAACTGTCATTGTGATATACAATATAATAATGACATTTCTATATTGTTTCCCAAATCGAACAAATTATAAACCAAAATGTTCTTTCATAATATCAGACTTACTTGGTCCCGCTACGTGCTCGCTTTGACGTTTCACTTTATACATCGTTTTGGTAGTTTTGTTAGAAGACCCACTTGTTTTCGTAGTATCATTGTCTTCGTGTAGCTCGGGTAATACACGAGTCATAGGTTTATCAACTACAACTAACATGTGGTCTGTTCCTAGCATTTTGCGATATTCTTGTATAGTAAGGTTACCGTAGAATTTATCTAATAAAAAATGGGGGTCAGGAGCAGGTTTGATACTTTTTTTATGTTTATATACGGTTCCATATACTTGGTTTAATAAATGGTATCGTTCGAATTTTGTGGAATCATCTATATTTTCTTTCATAAGATACGCGGTTGCACATTCAGGACGACAAAAAGAACCATAACACGTATATTCGTCATTGGAAATATGTTTCGGAATATAATATGAATTATTGTCAAATTCACAAGTGCACCAAAAACACGCCGATTTTTTATCATTATTATTTGCCTTATATAGTTGTAACTTCAATTCTTTGATTTTAGACTGTAATTCGGTTAGAGATACATCGGTATCGTCATCTTCGTCGTGAACGTGATTACTACAGTTGCTACATAAATGAGATGATTTTGAATGATTATTTACATTATCATTTTTATATGCGGCTTCACAGTGCTGGGTTATAGGTATTGTTTGTTCTGCGTCATAATCAAAATGTGTATATATATTTGAATCTTCTACATTAAATGATTGAATAGTAGGTGGGATCTTAGGGTTATATTCGTGAGGATTAATAAAAACGGTGTCAGCCGTGTTGTTAATAATATCATCCATCGCGCACTTTAAATGTAGAATAACATTTGTAATATTATGTTGGTCTTCTGGATTAGAAGTTTCTGTGAGAGCGATTTTACCCCCCTTCGGTTTTCGTCCTCTTTTCTTTGCAACAACTGGTTCGGTTGGTTCCAATTCGGACTTCTTCTTTCTACCCCTCTTTTTTTTAATCGGTTCTTCGTGAGTATCCATAATTTAACTATACTGTTACATAATATTTGTATAATATCTCTATGTTGTTTTGTAAATAGTTTTGACCGAATGTATGAGAACGAGAGAATAAAAAATGTATGCGTAATAGTTAGAATATACACGTATTTTATTGGATGTTGTAACAATTTCTACATAATGGAACGTAATTATCCGAACCAATTGAGATTTGTTGTTCTTCACGGGATTTTCTAAATGAAAACAGTGCATAGTTAGAACAACTATTACAATTTGCTTTTAATTTAATTACATTGTCACAAATTGGTATTAAGTCCAAAATCCCCCCAAATTTATCACGCTTGAAATCACCATCGAGACCACATACATATACCTTTTTTTTATGTATATCTACCAATTCTTTAATCACATCATATAAATCATCAAAGAATTGTCCTTCGTTAATAAGAATCGTGTCTATATCTTTGATGTCATTTACATTACATACATCCGTTAATGTATTTGTAAAAATACATGGTATCATAATTTTGTCGTGGGTAGAAAGCATTGTATCGTGGTATCGCGTATCCCCCGAATAATTAATAACCATTATATTTTTTCCTTGTTGATATTCCGAGTTATAAATATCAATAATCCGGGTTGTTTTACCAGAGAACATAGGTCCTAGGATAACTTCTAAAAATCCACTATTAGACAATTGTTCCATATTGGTGTGTGTAGTATTATAATATTCATCTTATATCTTTTTTCAATTAGAATCAATTTTTCGATTTACAATCATTTCATAATATGAAAACAACTTAAAATCGTGAGTATACATATTTATACTATCACCAATTCAAATGGAACGTGCCAATACAACAATACCTTGGATTGAAAAATATCGTCCGTCGAATTTTGACGATATTGTATTAGATGATATAAATAAACAGATGTTTAAAAATATATTGTCTCAAAATTACTTCCCCAACTTATTATTTTATGGACCACCAGGAACCGGTAAAACAACAACCATTATCAATATAATAAAAGCGTTTCAAAATAATAATAATGACGATGCGAATGGTAGTATAATACATTTAAACGCATCCGATGAAAGGGGGATTGATGTGATACGCAATCATATACAGCAGTTTGTAAAATCAAAAAATATCTTCAAATCTGGGTTGAAATTCGTTATATTGGACGAGGTGGATTATATGACAAAGAACGCACAAAACGCATTAAAATATTTAATACAGTCTTATACTACAAATGTCCGCTTTTGTTTGGTATGTAATTATATAAGTAAGATAGATTATTCACTGCAGAATGAATTTATATGCGCGAGGTTCAATCAATTGCCAAAAAATGAAATATATAAATTGATACAAACGATTGTTACGAAAGAACGATTGTGTTTAAAAGAGAATACGATTCATACAATTATGCATAATTATAATTCCGATATACGAAGTATGATAAACTATATTCAATTAAATCAGAATATAATAGAATGGAATGATAATATCATAACGGATATCATATGGAAAAAAATGAATGAGATATTGATAGATACACAAACAGAAGAGAAAATAGTTATATTCAAAGGATATATACATGATGTTAGTATCAAATACAACACAGACAAAAAATGTATCCTGAAAGACTATTTTAATTACTTGATTCGTATCCATCCAGAAAATATAACCGATGATTTTTTAAATATCGTCGAAATTACAATGCATTCAAAAGAATATCATATCAATAATGTAGTAGACTATATTGTTCGGCACATAAAATTGAAAAAAAGAATGAGTAAAACGAAATAGAGAATAGGTATATCAAAATGCAAAATATTGTAGACGATGAGTGGTCGAATTTCTTGAAGTTTCAGCATTTGAATGGAACCGTGAATAATTATAGTACTGCACCAGATGTATTAATCGAAAGTGAATGCGTTGATAAGGTAGAGACAACAATTCTTCCTGAATGTGAAGATTTATATATTTCAACGACAACCAAGGTGTTATATTTAAATCAACCGATAGATATTCATAGTATATTTTGGAAAATAGACATATTAGAATATTGGAAACCCGAAAGTGGTGTAATAAAGAAGCAAATAAAAGTAGTATCAAATAGCAAAGAAGATGTGAAAGATTACTATAAAAAAATAGAAAATATACCATATTGCAATGAACATATTATAAAACAAATTGACAACCCCGACGCACGTATGATAAAATACAAAGATGAGCGTAAAATAACAGTGGGGTTGTCACGAAAGGATATAATGAACTATCGTTGTAAAGTCAAGAACGCATTTTACAATTGTTTTGCAATTGTTTTGCGATTCAAACAACACGGTATCTTTCGTGAAATACACGTAAAAGTATTTAATACTGGTAAAATGGAAGTGCCAGGTGTATTGAATATAGGAATTCTTATTATTGTCAAGGAAATGATATACAATTTAATATCACCACACGTATTAGAACCACTGAAATACTTAGATAGTGATATGGAAGAAAATGTGTTGATAAATTCCAATTTTAATTGTGGATTTTATATCAATCGTGAGAAATTATATAATTTATTACGTAGTGAAAAATACAATTTAGAAGTGTCATACGATCCTTGCAGTTATCCAGGGGTGAAATGTAAATATTACTTTAACAATGAAACTGATAACAACAAGGCGCAAGTGGGTGGAATTGAGACAATGGATAATAATATGAAATTATCTGAACTGGATAAAACGAAAAAATATAGCGAGATCTCTTTTATGATATTTCGCACCGGAAGTTGTTTAATTGTTGGGAATTGTACTGAAAAAAAATTACGTTGCGTGTATAAATTTATTAAACAAATCCTACAAGATGAATACCATAATATATATGTAATCAATACTGCGGATGAAGTAAAAAAAAAGACGGAGAAGATACGTAAAAAGACAATTGTATTTACAAAAGACAAATATGATGAAATGAATATATAATAGTTGGATGATATTATACATTTTTTCATATAACGACTTAAAGTAATTGGACCGTAAATATAATATATAATGTCTTCTAATAATGAGGAAATGAAAGTAGATGGGTATAGATTGCCCGAATCGAAGACATTGCAGCACGTAATTAAACTCTCCATAGTTGAAGATAAACCAATTATGATGGACTATTGGACGAGTTCGTTGGATAAAAAGGCATTGATTGGTGTAAAAGAAAATAATGAAAAATTATTAGTCAAGAGCGAAGATGAATATACGAGTCCGGTTACTAAGATTTTCAGTGTAGGTAATGAGTTTATTGTAATGACCGAGAATTCGATTTATTTAGTAGATAAAGAGATACCTACAAAACGTATCTCTTCATAAATATATACATTTTTCTGTATGGAAATATGTATATAAGTATAGTATAGAAGATAACAATGTTATATGAAAAATTCGTAAAAGGGTTCTTAATAGATAATAAATGGACGATTATATCATATTTTGCAATAGTCGTATCATTTTTCCCAATCGAAGGAATTGTATTACCAAACATATATGCTAAAATTTTTAGTCAATTGGATAAAACTACAGTATTTCCCGATATAACAAATATTTTTCAAAATGTGAAATTAATGAACCTGCCGGGTTCATTGATTATTGTAGTTGTAATATGGTTTTTAATCATATTTTCAAGTGCGGTCAAACATTATTACGAGACGCTACTTATACCCGAATATGCGAATTATGTTCGTAATGTTATATATGACGCAACTATAAATTCATACAAAACTGATTTTAAAGATATAAAAACGGGTGAATATATTTCTCGTGTTCTTGAGGTGTCACGTAACATAAAGGAATTGTTCCAATATATTGTGCGCGCATTTATTCCAGATTTGATTATTTGTTTTATTTTAATGTTGTATTTTTTATTTGTCAACTTTGAATTGGGTGCAATGATATTTATATCATTTGTGTTATGTGGCATTCTTCACTTTGTTGGTGGAAACTATTTAATTGAACGAATAATTGATAAAGAGAATTATTTTAATAATTGCGTGGGTGAAAATTTACAAGACAGTTTGGATAATTTGATGAATGTATATATAAACAATGAAGCAGATAACGAAATAAAAAAAAATAAGAAACGCGAAGGCATTAATCGTGATAAAATGAAAAGTGTGATGATGATGCAAACCGCACAGTTGTTAGTAGCCCAAATTATAACAATATTCGTGTATTGTCTGGCAATATTTTCATTGTATAGAATGGTTAAAAGTAACACGGTGAAAACAACCCAAGCCGTCGTGCTAATATTGTTATTGGGACAATACTTGTCATATTCACTTACATTGAATTATAGTATAGTTCACAATTTGGTTTATAAACTGGGCATTTCTCTTTCTGGCGAGGAGTTTTTCAAAGATATTTTCAAGACTGATAGTGAACGCATTAAAAAAGATACAATTACAAAGGGAAGTGTCGTATATAAAAACATACATTTCAAGTATAACAAAGAAGATGAAGGATATTTATTTAATGGTCTCAATCTGGATATTGAAGGAACGAAACGATATGCTATAATAGGACGTTCAGGAACTGGTAAATCGACTCTAATGAAAATGTTGATTGGTATGTATCCCCCAGAAGATGGCGAAATTATGATTGATGGTGTTAATATTAATGAAATCGATGTAGAATATTTACGAAACAATGTAAACTATGTCAATCAGCGAACAAACTTATTTAATGAAACCGTAGTATACAATATGTTGTATGGAAACAATCATCTCACTGAAGCAGAATTAATAACAAAATTAAAAATATATAAGTTAGATGAAGTGTTCTCCGAGCTGTCTGATGGGATAAAATCTGAAGCAGGAATTCACGGGACAAATTTGTCTGGTGGTATGCAAAAAGTAACTATGTTAATGCGAAGTATTTTGAAACCATCAAAAATATTAATATTAGATGAACCATTGGCTGGATTAGATGAAAATACGCGTATAAAGGTAATAGATATGATATTAAATGAAACGCAAGATAAAACAGTAATAGTAATTACACACGACAAGGAAATTTTACCCTATATGGATAAAGTTGTAAATTTGAATGAATTGTAAAATTGAATTAAATGATAGATTGTTTGTTACAAAATATAATAGATATATATAAGTGGAAAATGAAGTTTTGTGACAAATGCGATAACATGTATTACATTAGTATCAATTCGGAGGATGAAAATCAATTGATTTATTCGTGTAGATATTGTAATTATGTTGACGAGACAATTTCAACCGAAGGAGTATGTGTAATGAATACGAATTTAAAAGGCGGTGAAAAGGTTTTCGAACATATTATAAATGAACATACCAAAAACGACCCTACATTACCCCGTTTATATAATAAAAAATGCCCCAACGCAGAATGCGACACTGAAAAGGGCGTCATTTATATACGATATGATAACGCAAACTTGAAATATTTATATTTATGTGTGAAATGTGACACAAAATGGAAAACGGACGATAAGTTGTAAATAAAATTATTGATTGTATACGATATTTTTATTTGATAAAATTGAAAACATTACAATTAGAATAACTATTTAGAAACAGTAGAATATCTCTTGATATAGAATAAGGAACCAGAAGCAAAATGATGAATGATGATGAACCATATAATAGCGAAATCGACAGTGATGTTGACGATGTAAAAGAAAATAATAAACCAGAAGATAGTGATAATGAAGATAGTGATAATGAATCTACCAAGCCTCCGCCACCCGTCCTTGATGATAGAGATGATACGGATGATGAAGATGATTATGACGATATGGAAGAAATCACCAATAATGAATTTGAAGAAGAATTAAACGAAGAAATCAAACCAGGATTTACTCACGATGACTTGTATAACGCGGATGACGATGAATATGATACAGACGATGGTGATGATGATAATTTAACCAAGTTAGATACAGTATCACGACAAGATATCATTACTAATTATCACCCAGAACTGAAACTTCACAATTCGGATGAAATCGATAATTTATGTCGAGTAGTCCGTGACGATGAAGGTGTTATTATTGATCCATTACATAGAACCATTCCCATTGTAACGCGTTACGAAAAGGCGAGAATATTAGGCGAAAGAGCCAAACAAATAAACGCAGGAGCAAATATATTTGTAAATGTCGATAATTCAGTCATTGATGGATATTTAATCGCATTGAAAGAATTTGAAGAAAAAAAGATACCGTTGATTGTAAAACGACCTATGCCGAATGGTGGTTGCGAGTATTGGAAACTCGAAGATTTAGAAATACTGTAAAAAAATATGAAAAATAGATTTACATATTTTTTTGCTTGAATGCCGACCGGAAATAAAATGTAGACAAACTAAATCGAAAATGCACATTGTAAGGTAGTCGATGGTACACATACGTAGTTATCTCGACATATCGGCTCTCTCCTCGGTGCTCTCGGTGAAGGCGTCGAGTTCAATATATCCTTTACTCCATTCAAATATTAGCGCGATTAGTTGCTCTCTATGCAAAGCTCTTTTAATGAAAGCACGTGTTGCATTAATCTTTTTCAAAGCTTCTTCTCTTGATTCACCAATGTAAAAGTAACTTTCGAAATCTGGTTTATAAGAAACTTTACGAAGTACTTTTTTTATATCAGATTTCTTAAGATCTTCCTGGTTAAGTTTATGGTTTATAATTTCGTCAGTTTCGTTCATAACCATATCAATATCTGTTTCACTTAAATATACATTGGGTTTCGGTTTCTTCTTTTTAGTAGCGAAAGAAAACAATTTTTTACACCTTTTAACATTTCAAACGCCGATTTTCTAAACCTTGTAATTCTTTAATTTTCGTTTTCTTGTTTTATTTTTCACATATACTACATCTCTATTATATGCTCCCTTAAATATATTTTCATACTTTTCTTTTGGTATTCCTCGTATTACACTTGTTATATTTGCCTTTAATTTTTCGTGAGTTAATCCTTCACCTTCCTCACTTTCTTTATACAATCGTGATTTCAACATACTAAAATAATTTTCAATACTATTTGTGAAATGTTGGTAAGGGACAGCATATAATATTTTATTGTGTTTATTTACCAAATCTTTTATCCTTTCGTTTCTATGACTACTCGCATTATCCAAAATAATAAGTTTATTTTTGTATTTATTTGTTATATGTGTTTCTAAAAACTCATATAATCTGTCTGCATTTATTCCACTTTTTTCATATAATTCCCAACCTAAAACGCCTTTGGTAGAAATAGCAAATATTCCAGTATATTTCTTGAATACTTCTTGTGATTGTGTTTTTATTACACAACGCTTCCCGATTTCATTATAACAATGATTTCGTTTTTGTAATGACTTCACACTCGTTTCATCTATGCAAATTATATCCTCTAATTTGTATTTCTTTACTTCCTCATAAAACTCTTTTATTTTTTGGTTAATATCAATATCTTTTCCAAATCGTTTTGTTGGTTCATGTCGCACACGAGTAATTTTAAGTGTAATATTATTGTCTTTGATCACTCTACCCAAATGTCTTCGTGAAATATCAAACGAAGGGTATTTTTCTTTTACTTTTACAAGTAAATCTTCCATAGTAATTGTTTTATTTTTCTTGATTTCTTCCAGTATGTATTTTACTTCATTTTTATCAATCTTATATGCTACTGGCATTCTGTTATGTCGTTTAATTTCTCCGTCTTTTTTGTATTTGTCAACCCAACGCATTAAACTTCGTGCAGAACATTTGAATATTTTACAAACTTCTTCTTGTGATTTGTCTTCGGTTAAATAATAATCAACCGCAGATAATTTAAAATCTTCGCTCTTATGATTAGGCATATATAATAGTAAATTATAAAATTGAATTATAAAATTGAAAATAATTAAATATAAATATATTTATACAAAATAACAAATGAGTAAAATACGAACAAAGTGTGAACACGGAAAACGAAAAGCACTGTGTAAAGAATGTGGCGGGTCGGCATTCTGCGAACACGGAAAACGAAAAGAACGGTGTAAAGAATGTGGCGGGTCGGCATTCTGCGAACACGGAAAACTCAAAGCACGGTGTAGAGAATGTGGCGGGTCGGAATTATGCGAACACGGAAAACAAAAAGCACGGTGTAGAGAATGTGGCGGGTCGGCATTCTGCGAACACGGAAAACG
>Ga0208768_1000711_pt1 | contig 20626 bp, 27 predicted proteins | sample AntAceMetag02UK1_FD_184760 | JGI IMG/M metagenome (GOLD analysis project Ga0208768, IMG submission 184760) | Saline lake microbial communities from Ace Lake, Antarctica - Antarctic Ace Lake Metagenome 02UK1 (SPAdes) (version 2) | ecosystem: Environmental > Aquatic > Non-marine Saline and...
GCTTTAGCGGAAGCACAAAAGAGGACAAATCTTGAACTACAGAATAAGAATGCAGCACTCATAGGTGCAGCTCGTAACGCAAACGCAGCAAAAAAGGAGTTGAATGCTATCCAGTTCCAGAAAGAGGCTGCTCTCGCGAATGCTGCGGCTGAAAAGATAAAAGCAATTGCATTAGCTGAAGAAGCTGCCAGGGCTAAAGCAGATGCGAATACATTGGCCGAGAAAACTGCAGCGGAAAAGAAGGCTGTCGAAGCGAGGCGCCTACAAGAAGAAGCTGCTGTCAAAATAAAAGCTGCGTCGAATAAGGCTAGAGAGGCTATAGCGAAAATAGATGAAAAGCAGAAGAATGAAAAGGCTGCCGCGAACAAAGTTGCAGCGAATGCGGAAATACTCAAACTGCAGCGTCAGAATGTTCAAAAACGAATGGCCAATGCGAAGTTAGCTTCAAACCGTAAACTTATTCAAAATAAGATTGTGAAAGTGCGTAAAATCATGGCTACGTACAATGGTACCAACCCATTTAGAAAGTATACACTCGTGAAACAGGGTGAAGCTGCGATAAAAGAGTTTGAAAATGGTAAATTAATAGATATTGAAAACCGTATGATAGAACTCGTACGTTACGCGAAGACGGGCAATGCTGAATTCGATGAGGGTAAAAGGGTTGCCAGACAAACAGCTAACGCTACGAAACAGTTCGAAGAGAGACAGAAACTGGAAGCAGTGAATAGAGAGATAGCCCGTCTCGCGAGGATAGAGACACAGAAACGCGAAGGACAAAAGGTTACTCTCACTAGAAAATTTAAGTCGGGTCTAGATCAAGTTAGGCGAGAAAAGAATGACCTCGATAATAAAAAGGCGATCAACGCGATGAAAAATGCTTCGAATAAGAAGGTCGTTTCGAACATGGTATCAGGTGCTCTCACGAAAGCCGTTAAGTCTGGCCCAGTCGGTACAATTTACCAATCTACGACCAACGCAAATCGACGCATGGTGAAAGACAAGGTCGAAAAAAAGGTAGACGCGGTAAGGTATAAGACCATGTGGGGTGTCATGATCGATAAATATGGCCAAGATAAGGTGGGGCTTTCTAAACTTGACAATAAATTGAATAAAAAATACATTTTAAAACAGGGTATTCAAGATCTACCCCCCATAGCATTTCAAAGGGGTCGGGTACCCGGAGCCGGCAAGATCGCGAAGGCTGTGCTACTCACTCAAGTCATGAGACCGTATATTGAAGGAGGTGACAAATATAACGAACACAAAAAAATATATAATAACGCAGCCACACAAAAAATATATAAAAATCCTATATTTGAACCAACCATGAAGACTAACCCGTCGTTCGTCGGCAATGTTAAACCCGTACCACCACCCGGTGTCAAACAACCGAATGGGCGTTTCCGCGCCATCGCACGGGCGCAGATACCACCCACAAACCCACCTGCGATGGCTACAGCTGTTCAGATAAGTATGAATAAAAAAAGGGCTATCGGAAACGTAGCCCTCGCAAGACGTGCGTACACCAATCAGGATAAGTTTAAGAGAAATATGAATATCCGGAGAGCAGCAGAGGGAGCGGCCGAAGCCGCGAAGGGGAAATTAGCTAGAAACGCAAAGTTTCGCGCGACTGGTATTACTCAGACAACATTGAATAAAGCCGATGCGAGAAGGGCTCAACTCGCAGCTCGTAAAGCTGTGAAAAAAGGAGCCTAAGTGAAATAGAATGAATAAAAATTAAGTAAAAATGAATGAATATGACGACACAGTTGTTACCGGCATGCCTCTCAGCGACGAGGTTGCCGATTTCATCGAAAAGGGTCTTGATGGGGATGGGGATGTGAAGGAGTGGTGTGATAACCACCTCGAAGATATTGTGGCCATATATGAAAAGCACGGGCATTCGTACATGTCATATAGGGATGCGGAAATGGTATTATTATTTGCGAAAACGTTATACGAGAATAATATTCCGGACACACACGAAAAGTTGTCCCTGTTTGTAGCCTGTCAGGACTAAATTATTGGTATACTATAGACATGTCATTTACGGATGAGAAGCGATTGTTCTTAAACATGCTCATACCAGCTATGAATGATTTACTCATATCGAGTAGAAATCTAAGACGAATTGTGAATGATCCAATGTGTGAAGTTGAAGTCTTCATTCGAGACCATATTTTAATAAATAAAACTACATTTTCGATTTCAAAGTTTAAATTTAGTATTGAAAAGCTACACCCACGCGCTATAAACCGTCTCCTAATACATTTCGACGAAATCAATTTACCGTTATATAGAATTTATAAAAAGGCTCAGTTAAATCCATTCACGTTAAACGAGTTTGAACTGGAACTGCATAAATTGATACTGAGCGGTGATATAAATACGTTTTCTGATTTTTTACTCTATTAATTATTCGTCAACTTCACACTCTTCTTCCTCTTCTTCCTCTTCTTCATCGTCGTCAGCAGTATCCTCGGTTGCGGGGGCATTCACACCGTGGAATGCGAATGAGGGCAGCTTTTGAGATTTCTCACAAAGAGCCTGCGAAAGACGCACACTCACACCGAATTTGTTGTCGATAAACCAGATTTGGTTAAAGTCGACGATGCACATACACTTCTGCCCCTTCTCAATACTGTCAATCGGGATACTTTTTTGGCTCGCATCATACGCCTCCGCGAGAAACTCGCCGGTAGGCTTCGTCATGATCTTGAGCTTGAGTGTCGATGGGTAAGATTCCTTACCTGGGCGAACGAGGGGTTTGTACAATGCTTCGCGGATGACTTCGATGTTGTACGGCTTGCCGAGCCATTCCTTAGAATTCTTTGCAACAGTCTCGAGGATCATTTGATCGAGTGCTTGAAGCTTTTCCATCAGGGCGACCGCACCTTCATTATCCGTGTCAAATGAAAGGTCCAGGGAATATGACGTTTTGTTAGTAGCTTCATCGGTGAATGCACTGAGGCCGAATGGGGATCTCATGAAAGGAAGTTGAAGATACAACTTCTTGTTGTCTGGCGCGTTAATGTATACGGTTTTACCCCCATTCTTATTTTTCTTCATGGCAGAAAGGATAGTGGAGGTGGGTTCGAATTGTTCGTAACGCTGAATAATACTTGACATGTTTCTTGTTATATATTACATATGTGCCCAAACTTTAAGTATATTTTTTTCTACGTATACATTACAACTAAATATGGGACTCTTCAAAGATTGCGGATGCGGGTGTAATGGCAAAAAGCAGGAGCAAAGATTGATGAATTCCATCATAGCGGGGTTGGTTTTTTTTATGATCGCCAGTCCCGACACGTTTCGGTTCATGCGATCACTGTTAGGTAAATGGGTTTCAGGACCCAGCGGGTGCCCCACCACAAGTGGACTGTTGTTACACACCCTCGTGTTCATTCTTATTACATGGGGTATGATGAACATAAAGACCGAAGGGTATACAGCGGAACCTGTCGGTCCCGCTCCCCCAGTGGTGAATGCTGCCGCCGATAAGGAGATTATGAAGAAACAGGCAATGGAAAAGATTAAGACGGCCGCTGTCGCAAGGGCGAAGTCCGCGGGTCCTAAGAAAATGGGTGTTATCAGTGAAGAAGACAGGAGTTTCGCGATGGAGTCTGAAACCCCTACACAAATGGGAGGTGTCCCCCCTGCGAAGTCTGCGGCGTTGCCCCGTATGATGGCACCACCCCGCATGGCGGATGTTCCGTCCCCCATGCCAGGTATGTCTGAAGAACCTGTCGGTATGTCCGATACAGGTGCTCAGTACGCACCCATGGATATTAACTCGGGTATGGATTTACCCTCGGGGCTTAAAATGGGTGCATCTTCCCTGAGCGTCTCGTGCGCCGATGGGCGTAGACCTATAGTCGCTTAAAAATCTTCGTCGAACGTGACTGCGGTACTTTCATCGATTTTACCGTAATCACCTACACGTTTTTCAAAAAAATTAGTCTTACCATCAAGGGAAATATTTTCCATAAAATCAAAGGGATTTTGCGTGTTCCAGATTTTATTGAACCCCGCTTGCTTGAGTAAACGATCGGCAACATACTCGATGTAGCTTGACATTTTATCGGCATTCATGCCAATTAGACTACACGGAAGAGCCTCTAGAATGAACGTTTTTTCTATATTGACCGCATCTGTTACGATTTCGTATACAATTTCTTGAGTTGGTTTAAAATTTAACATTTTAAATAATTCGAGAGCGAATTCTAAGTGAAGTCCCTCATCGCGACTAATGAGTTCATTGCTAAAGCATAAGCCAGGCATGAGCCCGCGCTTTTTTAACCAGAAAATAGCACAGAAACTTCCCGAGAAGAATATACCCTCCACACACGCGAATGCGAGAAGTCGTTCAGCGAATGGTCTCGATTTATCGAACCACTTCATAGCCCAGTCCGCTTTACGCTTGATCGGGGGGATTGTCTGAATAGCATCAAACAGGTGCTGTTTTTCCGAACTATCACGGATGTATTTGTCAATGAGTTTACTATATGTTTCGCCATGCACCATTTCATTGTGAACCTGATACGCGTAAAACGATCTAGCCTCCGTATATTGAACTTCATCTGCGAAATTGTTATTGATATTCTCGAACACGATACCATCCGACCCCGCGAAAAATGCCAGGATATATTTAACAAAGTGACGCTCATTTTCACTCAATTTTCCCCAATCTTCCATATCGGAAGTAACATCAATTTCTTCAGCAGTCCAATTGGACATTTGTGCCTTTTTGTAGAGCGCCCATAGATTCTCGTGTTCGATGGGGAATACTGTGAATCGACTCATAATTGGGAGAAGCATGGGTTCTGTCTCGTCGATATATTCCTGGAATGCGAAGTAATCACCGATGTGTTTGCCGTTGACTACTATTTGTGGGTATACCGAAGCACTGGGACCACATTTTTCTTGTAATTGGATTTTGTCAACTACTGTTTTTGTGTAATCGAGATTCATTTTTTTACATATATCTTCAGCATATTCACAGTATTTACAATCGTTTTTCGAGAAAATTTCAATTCCCATGGTGTGTGTTATTAGCGTATAATATTTTTGTCGTAAATCTTTATACAGATGTTAGAGTTTGCAGAAATTCGGCCTGGAGACATTATAAAAGTATTGGTAAATATCGAAGATATTGAAGATGAGATGTATGCGGAGGTGGATGATAATAGGGGCGATTACCTGATTGTACGGTACTACGCTGAGACGTCATTAACCTATAGAGGTGCTAGCGTATACAAATTGGAAGAGGAGACAAACTTGGTACAGGAGGATAATGTATGTGAACATTTACCAGACCGGGAAACTATATTTGGTTGTGTAAACTCTCGAGATCGCATGTACACGATTCAAGCTGAAGAAAGTTCGGATATTGAAAGTGTTTTAATCGATGAATCGGACGATGGGGGGAGTGACGTAGGTAGTTTTATAGTATCAGATAGTGAATTCGACGGTCGTCTCGAGTTGCCACCCGATCACGTGTCTATAGATAGAGACTGGAACACGTGGACTCCTAGGAGTATTGGATCTTCTCGCTTCAAGGATACAGTTGATAGAATTGAAGAACACGCCCGGATGTATATGGATAATGTAAATTTTTAACTTAAGTGCGCAGAATTTATTAGAAAAAAAAAGGTGTGAAATATAATGAACTCCCAAACACTGGCTACTATATGGTCTCATTTAGACCACATGAAGAAAAAACCCACATTAAAGCCAGTGGATACTAGATTTTGCATTCGGTGCAATAATTACAAAACACTCACAAGAGAAGGAATGGTATGTACCACGTGTGGAATTGTCGACTCTATTTATATCGATGATACTGCCGAATGGACGAGTGGTATATCCGACGATGGGCGAGTTTCCGATCCGTCACGTTGTGTTGTACCCTCCTCAAACCCCGATTTATTTTCCGATGCGTGGGGGAAAGGTACAGTCATCGCCACTAAACATACATCAAGTTATGAAATGAAACGTATGGCTAAGATTAATTTTCATAGTTCTATGAATCATCGAGATCGATCATTGTTCCACGCGTATAAGGATATAGACGAGGCGTGTGTTAATATCCCTGACGGTGTATTAAAGGATGCGAAAACACTTTACAAAAAATTCAACGAGGGTAAATTGACGAGAGGGGCTGTACGATCGGGTATCAAAGCTAACTGCGTTTTATATGCCTGTAGACTAGCAAAAATTCCTCGGACGACGAAAGAGATTGCCGAAATGTTTGGTATACAATGTAAAGATATTAGTCGTACGACCAGTATATTTACAGGGATTATAAAAGATGAAAAGACTGAAAAGAACTATATAACAAAACCAATTAACGTGATGTCAAGACTATTAAATACTTTTGATATTTCTCGCGAGGAACGTTTGAAATGTAATCAGATGTGTTCTAAACTCGAAGAATGTGTAGATTTAATGAGTAAGTCACCTAATAGCGTAGCAACTGCCGTGATTTTTATGGTGATGAACAAAACACTTCCAAAGGTTGAGATATGTGAAAAGTGTAATGTATCTATCCCAACACTAAATAAGATTGTTGTCATTGTGAAGCGTCACTTAGAGGATAACGTGTAATAAAATATATATGGTTAAATTATTTCTAAGTACACCGTGTTACGGTGGGTTATGTCTTGAAAAATACATGAAGAGTATCATACAGCTTCAACTACTTCTTATTCGTGAAGGTGTACAACTAATGCTCGACACGACTGAAAATGAAAGTCTTGTACATCGCGCTAGGAACGTCTCAATTGGTAGGTTCATGCAGAAAACGGATGCCGATTTTTTCATGTTTATTGATGCGGATGTCGAATTTGATCCGTCGTCGGTTCTTCGTCTATTACGATCCGGGCATGACATTTCCGTTGCCTGTTACCCTAAAAAGGTTGTAATGTGGGATCAAGCTCGCAAGGCTATAGAAGATGGCGACACGCGCGACATGAGTTTACTGTCGTCTAGCCTGGTCGCTAATATAGGGGCTTCTAAACGATCGGTCGTTAATGGATTTGTCGAAGTATTGGATGGACCTACAGGGTTTATGATGATCTCTCGACAGGCACTTGAACGAATGCACGAACATTATGGACCCACGTTAACGTGTAAAAATGATCACCAGAACCGCGATTTTGATGAATATTGTGCTATCTTCGACTGTATGATAGATCCGGTATCCAAGCGTTATTTATCGGAAGATTACGCATTTTGTCGGAGGTGGCAACAAATGGATGGTAAGATCTTCGCTGACATTAACACAACTTTAGGACACGTAGGTAACTTACCGTTCCACGGGTGTCTAAATGATAGGCTTAAGGCTTAGATTTCATATACTATAAACATGAAGATCGTCGCACTTATTGTCACTCGTAGTGGATCATGTAACGTAAAGACCATGCACACTATTCTACGATATAACATAAAAAGTATACAAATCCCGGGTGTTCAGAGTGAAATCGCGTTCGTGGATGACAATCCTTACGCTAAGTCTGAATGTATAGAAAAGTTTATCAAAACGCATGATCGTATATTCTTTATAGATTTTGGGGTTAACTTGGACGATAATGCGTTATCTATTGTTTTCGATACCAATGATAAGTTTCACATCGTCGTTTTTCCGACTGTCAACGCTGGGATAGATTGGGGTATGTTCAAAGACAAGGTTATTAGTGGTTCAACGGAACCCACAAATCAAATGGGATTAACGTTTGATACCGATGTCTCGACATGTATACAAGAAGATTTTTACAATGTTAAATCTACCCAAGCGAAAACATGGGTGATGATGTGTAAACCTACTCTCCGGAATCTCAAATGTAAGCGTTCGGGTAATTTTAAAATCCATCCTAAGTTGGAAACCATGTTCATAAAATTCAAGGAAAGTGGTGTGAAAATTGTAGCGTATACAGCTGCGAAGACTTTGATAACACACCAACACGAGTGTGTCGGTAATATTCTAAATTCTGCGGGTATTAAAGCTAATTAAAGATTATATTAAAAACATACGTACAATGCAACGTCTATCTGTAAACCGAGACGACCCTCTTTACAAATATGCGATATCCTACATGGAACATTCATGGGGTACGACCGGTAAAAATATTTTTCCGGGAAGTCAACCGATATCTATCGAGTATCGTCACTTTGATACACTGTCATCCAATCCATACGTTGTATGTGAAAAGACTGATGGTATACGCTTTATGATGCTGGCATTTACATTTGATAACAAAAAACGATGTGTGTTTTTAAATCGCGCACTCGAGATGTTTTCGTGTCCGCTTAATTTCAGAAAACCTGTATACGAAGGAACTATATTAGAGGGTGAACTTTACGGTGATACATTCATGTTATATGATATATTAATTGAGAATGGGAAAGTTGTGGGTCATCTCGATTTCCTATCAAGACTCAAATGTATCGAAAACGTGAAAAAAATGCTCACAACTCTTAAATATGACCCCATCAAGCTCAAAATTAAGACGTTTCATCTCATGTCGGATTATAAACAGTTTAAGGATGCGTATTTACCGACAGTTTCACAAGATATAGATGGGCTTATTTTTACACCTATAAACGATACAGTAAAAACGGGTACTCACGAAACCATGTTTAAGTGGAAACCTCGTGACAAGAATACGATTGATTTCCAGGTTAAGAGGCGGGGTGATATTTGGAAGATGTATGTACAAGAAAGGGGTAAATTGATGTTTGAATCGGAGATATCTGAGAGTCAAGTACCCGTATATGCCAGGGAGTGGATGGAAGAGGATGCTATTATCGAGTGTCAGTATATGTTTATGGACGAACCTATGTGGTGGAAACCGATTGTACGTAGATACGACAAGACTTTTCCAAACGGTCGCCGCACGTTTTATAGGACGTTGGTAAATATCAAGGAGAATATTTCAATCGATGATTTTATGAACTGTATATCATGAAGTAATAACTACCCTCGGGTGGTGGTGTTCTTTCTTCTACACGTTCGTCATTAATGAAATACCATTTGGTTTTTCTTTTTATATAAGTTACGTAGTGTCCATCATTTTGATTACCAGTGTGTAACGCACACGCACTTAAATTATACACTGTATCATTTAATACTATTTTATCAACGATTTTAATATGACTTTTAGTGTCAAATGATAGCATGAATATCGGTGGGAGTTTCGAAAAAAGCATACGCGTAGTAGCTGCATTGTATGTAATTCCATCTGTATCTTGAAAATTTTCTAAAACATTCCAATCTATACTTTTTTCTAACATTTTACCCATATCGTTATTTCCATTATACGTCATTAAATGAATACTGAAATCCTCTTCTTTCATAGTCTTACCATTGGGCCATATAGTTTCTTGTATTTTTTTACCATAAACCCAGTCCCTCACTATAGGCTGACTTCGCTCTAATATATCAATTATACATAATACTGTTTCTTGTACATCATGTTGTTCGTTCGTTCTGAAACGAGGGAACTCTTTCTGAAATGCAAATAATAAACCATTGAGATCGAGTGGTGTTTTGTCAGCTGTCCAGTATTTTTTTAGTAATAATTGATAAATAATCGTAAACATACACTGTCCATCGTATTGTTCTCGTAAAAAGTGACTTGTTAGTATGGGTATATTAAATAAACATTGTATAGATGTATTGAAATAACATACAGTTCCTTCGTTTACAAAGCCGCGCATCTTTACAATAATTGAGTGTATAACTTTAACTGTGTATATTCAACCTAAGTTGTTTAAAGAATAGCAAAGTATTAATTTTGATATGGACGTTCGAGCCGTGACCGAGACACTGTTCCCAACTATTCAGCGATACAAGGATGAACAACATATAGAAATTGAACTCCGTTTGGGTAAGTTCAATGGCACGATGTTTGATACCAATGTCGGTAAACATACATTCGACAAGATCATGAAAGGTTTGAATAAATACACCGGATGGGAAAAAATGATAGGGTCTGAACATGACGTGTTTTACCGCGATTCTGATAACGTGCGTATATCTACGGATCAGGCATCAGGTGATGAAGAAATTGTTAAAAAGGATAGGGTTATGAATCACGATTTCAAGAGAATGAGCAATACACCATTCGACGTCCGCTACAGCGTTTCGACTGAAACACCACTACCTGACATTACTGACAGGGAGATGGACAAGAAAAAAACGAAACAACGAGTCTCGTATATTCGTAAAAATTTATCAATAGATCTCACTATCATTACAGGTGATACATGTGATATGGATGCCGAAGAGTCTGTGATGTATCAGGTTGAATTTGAAATTATAGACGCTTCACGCGTGAATACTAAAGATGATGTATTCAAACTTGTTCACAAAATTAATGATGTTTTTATTATGTTGAATACTAATAAATGATACCACTACTTCTATTCATTTTGTTGCTCATCATTTTAGCACAAAATTCGAGTCAGGATAAAGGTGAAGAAGTGAGTATTTTAGGATACAAGACGAAGTATTTTCATATTTCCAACGGGGCGTCTAAGCGCATGTACGAAAATATGAAGAAAGATGGTCTTTCTCCAGAATCCCTGAAATCATTTATACAAATGGAAGATCAATTTCTCAACTTGGAACATATATCCGCGTGTTCCGGGGTATCTAAGCGGATCGAGGGGTATGGGGTCGGTGACAAAATAAAAGAAACATTTGAGATATATGACTTCTCGTATCATGCGACGCATTTGAAACAAATGGCAGAACCCCATAAGGTTATAAACCGAAATATAAGATGTTGAGTATATATAAAAGAGCTCGTCTATGCTTACCAGGTATCATACGATAAACATTATCAAAAATAAACATGATCAACCCCCTGTCATTTAATTCTCGGGTTTCTTCTATCCATTTACACATATCTTCCGCACTCATGAAATCATCCGTACATAAATATTCACGTTCCAGTTTTCCCATACCGAATTCATTATTTTCATCATCACGTTCCTTTCGTATATATGAGCATATGATATAATACACTGTATCAATCAAAGAACCACGTATACGAGATGACCAATTGGATGAATCTCTATCTATACACGTATCACTGCGTTCCCATAGAAATCTTATAAAATTTTCACGCGCGTCATCCATTTGTTATATAATTGTTCATTTCTTTATAACTCTTCAACTGTGGTACCTTTTGGGAATTTTGTTTTTTCCTTAGGGGGTGATGGTGTATTGTTTTTATTCATACCATTTTCAAGTTCCCTCGCTAAATTATTGTTCATCGCGTTAAGCTTGTTGTTCAAGTTCTTTCTTCTCTGCATTTTCCACTCTGAAACTGTTTTACGTTTGAGAGCATTGACACCCATTTTAAACGGTACACCCGCCTTATTTTTCTTTATATTTGATGCGTTTATACGTTTTTTAAGTTCAGTCACATCTGAATTGAGAGATGGCATCACATTTCTGTAAGTGTTCAGCCACTTCTTACCGTATAATTTTTCGATATCTTTCGCAATCCTAGTATTTGTGAGACCTCGTGTTTCTAATACCTTCCCTTGAGCTTTAACTTTCTTATTGACAGCTTTCGCAACCTTTTCAACCTTCTTAACATCGACCGGTAACGGTCTAGGAATGTTCAGTTTCTTACATATAGTCTCAACCGTGTCAATATCTGAAATAGGAACACCCTTGGTTATCGCGATAGGTATGAGCTGTTCCTTCGTATACGCCGTGCACGGTTTGTTATTTATGGTAAATTTACCGTAAACCTTATTTTTAATTTTAGTACATATATCGGGTTTGGTTGTTCTACCCGTTATATCGATAATTCCTAGTTTCTCTGCGACTGATACTAGTTTGGGGCGGGGTATAGTCGCACACTTCTTCGTCCCGATACGTACACCGTTTTTACCGTTTTTATAAGTCCCTTTATTAAAATAGCTAACCGCATTTCCCGTGTTATTGGTTACTTTATTTTTGACTACACGCAGCTTCTTCGCGGCTGGTTTAAAGTTCATATTTTTAAAATTAATGATCAAACCCATAACGTTTAACTCTTTTACAAGATCGCTACCAACATTATACGCAGAATTCAAATCATTTGTTGTTTTGGCACCCATAATCTGTATTTTTCCCGATCTAAATAATTGAAACCCGTAATTCTTATGTTCCATCTTTAAAGATGGTCGTAATTCTGGTTCATATGACGCATTTCTAGACCGAGAAAACGCCCGCGCTATATTGGCCAAATCCAAAACACCATTGGCTTGAAATGTTCCAACCAAAACAACGTACTTTATCGGGTTATAAAGAAACTTCGACCTAGGTGTGTACGTGTCTATGATATATTTCCGGATCATCTCTGGGTGTCGGATATTATTGTTTAAAATACCACCAGAAAATTGCATCTTTCCATTTTTATAAATCTTAACCATAAACTTACTCTCCAACCCATTTTCAAATATACGGCCATTAATTTCCGCCAAGAAATGAGCGTGTTTATTTTTATTATTAGCACTGGGTTTGACTGTGAACGTATGTTTCGCACCTATAGCCATTCGCCCATACCGCAATAGTATACTGTTTACCTCTATTCCCAATGTAGAACCAGTTGTGATAGGTTTCCGTTTGTGAGGCTTTTTATACAATATAGAATTTACATCCACCGCGTAATTACCTTCCTTAGCAGTTTGATTTACCATCCCGTTAAATATGGAAAGCTGTAAAGGTGATATTCTCAATTGTGTAAAATTTGTACGAGATAACTTAGCACCCGCAATCGCACCGATCCGGGTAGATATATTATTTCTCGGTAATCGCATAGCATTCTTCATCAATGCACCGCGTTCTTGGTTAGTGAGATAAGGTGCACGCCTTATCATGTTCTGAGACGTGATAGGTGTGTTCGAATTTGAATTTGAATTTGAATTTTCGAATTCGTTAAATAAACCCATATATTACCCCGATATTTTAATCACTTCCGACCGACATTACGGGTTTCGCTGACATATCCGTGATGTCAAGTCCGAATATAAACTCGGTACCGTTTTGTTCCATAGCAGGGAAAGTATCGTCGCAGCTCTGATACTTCATCGGTTCGGTGATTCGTCTGACTTTGATGTCCCTGGTACCAAACGGACCCGCCCATATATCCTGATTCATCGACTTGTTCAATACACCATGGAACTCTGAGTACTTTTTTTTGAAAAATTTAAGGGGGCATTTTTTATCCGGACTGAATTCGACACACGGTTCCGATAGGAACGATTCGAGAGGGCTACACGCAGTCGCCAATTGTCTTTGAATATCCATGAAATACTTGGGAACGATGTTCCATACATCCTTCTCGGGCCATTTTTGTGCGAATTCTAAATATGCACGCACGCATTTTTGTAAAATAAAAGGGATTTCGCGTTCAAGTTTGCTATCGAGTGTGGGATCCGCTTCCCTTACCTGTTTCGTGAAATCAACCGTAAGCACACGACGCAGGATACTACCAGAGTTGTCACGCCAATTTGGTACTTCGTTACCTCCCAGAATACCTGGAACAGTCCACTCAAAAGATTGCGCCTTCTCGTGCTTTACCGCAATAGACACGTCTTCACCACTCACAATAGACTGAAACTCTGCTTGTTCGAGAGCTAAGTCACCCTTAATCTCTGGTGCGATGAACATGAACCCATCCATGATAGCTGACAGTCCAAACTTTCGCTCGACGTTATTCGACAACGTTTTAACATCTTCAGTACAGTAGAACTTTCGAAACACTTTTGTGATGAGAGTAGACTTGCCTGAACGCGCAACCCCCTTTAAGAATGGAATACATTGCCACTTATCAATCTCATTCACATCATAGCACAAACGCCCACCGAGCGCGAAGATCCATTCACATACATCTTTATTAAGTTGTTGATATTTCAAGATAGAATCGAAAAATGGGGTTGGAATATCTCGCCAATCCGTGTCGCTATAGTCTTCAAACTCCATATCGAAATACTTACTACTTACGACGGTTTGGTCGAGGTTTTTGAACTCGTTCGACTCGTACGTGTAAAAACTTGCGCGCCAATGCGGGTCGTCGATGGATGAACGCACGTCGTCGAACTCCTTACCGATGAATATACCATTCTTGAATGACCATACATGACGATTCTTTTTAATTTCGGGAAATTGCATATCCTTTGTATTTTTTAAGTGTCGAATAAGATCTCCGTGACCAGGGGCTCGAGCTGTCAAATTCTTCCATAGTTCGAATTGTACTTCCTTCTTAGCCACGCCGTAAACGTAGTCTTCGATCGTTTCTAATGGTTTCCATGCGCGGGTCATGGCACCCTCACTGGTCTTAATTTGAATGCAACACTGCCCCTTGTATCTCCTGATTTGACGTCTGTACAGGTCTTTGAGAGTTTGTAATAAAGCTTGTTGGAACGGGTTCAATTCTTCAATATTCGTGATAGTAGACATCCTGAAAATGGATGGGTCGGTTTCGGGGTTAATTGGAACATATGTGGGGTTATTAATGCGTTCACTAATACGAGCGTTGCGGAATACGATTTGCCACGCGTCGTCGACCTGATCTATCAGGCGGTTAATACGAACTGACAGTTTCATGTCATTGTCATCCTCTATATCCATCATGTTTAATGTATCAGACCGATGGTACAGTTCACAGAGGCGTTCATTCATACGCTTGACTTTAGATTCTACACGTGTAATATCAATAGATACAGGTAGGCCATCCTCTGTCAATTCCTCTTTTGTAAAAAAGTTTTCATATCCGATACGATACGATAAATAGATGTCGTCGCGATTATTAATTTTCCACATATCTTCCAGTTGAACAAGAAATTTCATGACATCGTCATGAGAAAAAGTTTGGATTTGGTTCGTCCACATGGCACTGTTCGCATCGTCTCGATTTGCCGTCTCATCGATAAAATGTGTAACAGCGTCAGTCATTTTCTAATTATAGAATTCATTTTTTAAGTGGCGTTATTTCTTCTGGAGGATTGATAAAAGTTTGACTAAAATCTTGTTTTGAATTTCCATCTGGTACCCCAAATTCACGAGAGCGCTACATACGGTATCACCTTCAGTGGTTGCCAATGTCGAACCAAGAATAGCTTCCATCGTAGGTTCGAAATTATCTTCGTCTTCATCTTCATATTCCGACATATCAATATCGTCAACATTCTCAGGCTGGCTACCAGACTGAGATTCCTGTTCGGATTCGGATTCGTTCGTAGGTGGATGGGTTATGTGTTCTGTTATCTCGGAGTTGGACATTTATTTATGATGAGGAAAAATAGTGCCGTGTTTTTCGCAGCTCAAATAAAATATTGGTATATAATACAATACTCTCAAAATGGCCGGTGGTCTCATGCAACTCGTCGCTTACGGTGCCCAGGATGTTTACCTGACTGGCAACCCTAAGGTTACTTTCTTCCAGGCGGTCTACCGCCGCCACACCAACTTCGCTATGGAGAACATCGAGCAGACCGTCAACGGTACTGCCGCTAACTCCGGACGCGTCTCCGTGACCGTTGCCCGTAACGGTGATCTCGTCGCTGACATGTACGTCGAAATGAAGGCTGCGACCCTCGGTGTCATCTCCGCCAACGCTGGTGCCCTCTCCAACGAATGGGTCGCCGAGCGTGCGATCAAGGATGTCGAACTTTCCATCGGTGGTCAGCGCATCGACAAGCACTACCAGAAATGGTGGCGTTTGTACTCCGAGCTGTACCTCGACAGCGCTAAGAAGACCGCGTGGGGTAAGATGACCACTGGTTCCGTCGTCACCGCTTCCGGTGCGGAAGGTCAGGTGTTCCTCCCTCTGATTTTCTTCTTCAACCGCAACCCCGGTTTGGCGCTTCCCCTCATCGCGCTGCAATACCACGAAGTCCGTTTGGATTTCGATTTGTCGGGTGAATTCGAAATGTACATGGACTCTTCCAAGACCTTCAAGGTGTGGGCCAACTACATCTACCTGGACACGGAAGAACGTCGTCGATTCGCCCAGAAGGGTCACGAATACCTGATCGAGCAGGTCCAGCACACTGGTTCCGACACGCTCGCCGCCGCTGAACAAACCAAGCAGATCCGTCTGTCGTACAACCACCCCGTGAAGGAGCTCGTGTGGTGCGCCTCCGAGTCCAACCAGTCCAACTGTGCCATGTGGAACTTCACCCAGGATGCGGATGCCATTGTGTCCACTTCCATCGCGAACATGGACCTCGCCGGCACCAAGGTGCACGTCGACGCCGATGCCGGTAACGCCCCCAAGCTGCTGGCTGGTGCGGGTGCTACCGCGACTGCCTTCGATGAAGAGACTGTCGGTACCATCAAGACGATGAAGCTCGTGCTCAACGGCCAAGACCGTTTCAAGGAGCAGTCGGGTAAGTACTTCAACCAGGTGCAATCCTTCAACCATCACTCCGGTACCCCCATGCCCGGTGTCTATTCGTATTCCTTCGCGCTCAAGCCCGAGGAACACCAACCCACCGGTACATGCAACTTCTCGCGCATCGATAACGCGCAAGTGTCGATCGTCACCGCGAAGGGTAACACCGATCAATCCACGCTCAACATGTTCGCGGTCAACTACAACGTCCTCCGCATCCAGAGCGGTATGGGCGGCCTCGCCTTCTCCAACTAATTTGTTGGTTTCGGTTAATTAATAAAAAATATAAAGTATAATTCAATTTTAAAGTGCACGATAATGCTATTTAAAACTGAAAATCCCTAGTGTAGTATGTTAGTTATAGGTCAAACCTCGATCCTTACTTACGCAATTACACGGCGGCGAACCTATCGACAACGGAAAAAACCTTGTATCAAGAACGCCGACGCACTCAAATGTGCGGTACGTCATAGACGATGCGAAGGGTGTCCGTTTAATGATTTCTTCAAACCGGAAAAACCACTGTTATTTAAAAAATAATATTTATATTAAAATAGTATGTCTACCCTTGCCACTTGTCATGTTAGACCACCGCTCGTACCACGAACTCGTCTTATCAAGAAGAAGTCTCGTGTAGCTGTCCGTGCAAATTATAAAATTACTCTCATTACACCCGGTGGTGATGAAACCTTTGAGTGTGATGATGAAACGTACATTCTAGATGCAGCGGAAGAACAAGGTCTCAACCTCCCATATTCGTGTCGCAAAGGTTCGTGTTCTGTATGTGTGGCAAGATTAGTATGGGGTCGTGTAAGCCAGGATGCACAATCCTGTCTTGATGAACATCAACTGATGAGAGGTTATACCATGTTATGTGTGACTTACCCGAAAGATGATTGCAAACTTAAAATAGAAGTTGAAGATGAACTGTTTTAAGAAACTTAAATATAACACTCCCATTTAATATAATGTTCAAGAAAGTGTTTGACCTTTTTATTAAAGTGGATAAACCCATGTTAGGACGTTGGTCGCTTAAATCGTGTGAAGAAGTGGCAACATCCATAAATTCTGTGTATCAGAATAGGGATCATTGTGGTGATGTCATATGTAAAACACCCAAAAAGGCTTCAGAGTATAAGGATAAACCGCGATAAGTAATCATGTATGAGATTTACACTGATGGCAGTTGTCTTGGGAACCCTGGATGCGGCGGTTGGGGTGTGGTTAGTGATCAGTTTAAATTATGTGATGGACAGGTTAATACAACAAATAATAAGATGGAGATGACTGCAATTCTAAAGGCTCTCGAAGAGTGTGTCAGACGCGATATTCAAGAGGTGCGTATTTATACGGATAGTAACTACGTTAAGAATGGTATCACGTCATGGATTAGGAACTGGAAAATAAATGGGTGGAAGACTGCTACTGGGAGTGCGGTAAAGAATAAGGAAATATGGATCAAAATAGACCAAGCGCGTAATAAATTGAACCTCGTGGAATGGGAATGGGTAAAAGCGCATAACGGAAACCCTAAAAACGAAGAAGTCGATAAACTTGCGAGACATTCAGCAGAGACCATAAAGAAAAATATCGCGTCACAGTAGGATGAGCGAAAAAGACCATAGCTCGGAAACTTGTACGTGGTGTGAAAAACAAGAAAAATTATTGATAAAATGGGCTGAAAAAGCTGCGGGCTATAGATGGTTACATAATCATGCAAGACTCCTTTTCAAGAAACAAAATGATTATTTATCCTATCCGAGTATCGTGATAGCAAGTTTAACGGGTGTAGGTGGGTTTGCAGTACTTAATCCAAGTGGGAATAGTGATATAAGTAGTGATACACAAACACGAATTATGGCGATACAATACGTGTTTGCGTTTTTAAATGTTATGGGAGGTATTTTAACATCAATAAGTAAATTCAGTCAAAGTTTGAAATTGTCGGAATCACATTCCGCGATGTGTGTGCAATGGTCTAAGTTCTATAGAAACATCGATATGGAACTCTCTTTAGATGTAAAACATCGATGCAACGTTTTAGAGTTTGTTATGAAATGTAGAGAAGAGTATGATAGGTTACTGGATGACGCACCGGACATCCCTGCTATTTCCATAAAAGCGTTTCATTTTCAATTCCCGAACAAGGAAAATAAACCCGATGTGTGTAACGGTTTGAGTATTGTCGTGGATGATGATACAAACTCGTTAACAAATTCAAAAAATGCTGTAAACCGATGGCTAGGCGCTTTTAATTTAGTGAAGAGGAAGAGTACGGATGGGGGGTTAACCCCTGTCGATTCCGTTTAATAATATATTCATATAATAAAAATGGTAATACCCGTCAGCGCGATATTCATATCTCTCATGTACGGGTTGATATATGCCACGATGAAACCAGGTGAATTTGGGTTTACATCACTCATTGACCCGTTTTATTTTTCATTTACGACCATGTCAAGTGTTGGGTATGGTGATTTCAGTCCTAAAACTACCAGAGCGAAACTTGTTGTCATGTCTCAACAAGCGCTTTTGTTAATTGAGATTGCGGTGTTGGTGGGTCTTCTCTTTAGGATAAAAAACGTTAATTTGATTTAAAAGAATGGTTCTACTTTATATAAATGAGCGCAGCATGGCGTATCAGTACCTTAGGAAGGCTCCCTCATCAGGGACAACGGCGTTGGTATTCCGCACTGAGATTAAACGAAGATCTACTCACGACTGAAGGTGAACGTGCGTTTAGGAATGAAACCTGGCAACTACTCGGAGATCTCCACCCCGAGCGTAGTAGGGGGTTTCGTATAGAGCTTGAAGTACACCACGAACTGAAGAAGATAGACTTTCTTACCGAGTCTATGTCAAATCACGAAAAACTTACCATATACATTAAACATAAAAATAGACTGAAAAACATATTCCCGGAATACATGTTGGTTGAACGCCATGTGTAAAATGTTCGGTATTAATAGGTATGTGTCCATCTACAAGTTCCAAAATATATTACAAAAAATCGATGACCTCATGAAATTAATTTCTAAGTAAATATAAAAACAATGGCTAAGAATACGAACAAAACGGCGATCACAGTGATCGTGGTACTCGTGGTGGTACTTTTTTTAATGACTATGAACTCTGAAAAGTATACCCCCGAAGAACAAGCGATTATCTATAAGATGGAAGAGCAAAATAAGATGAAACAGATGGATATGGAAAATGAGATGCGAGTGATGAAAGAGCAAGCTAAGATGCAACAGGTGCAGACGAAAAATAAGATGCGAGCGAAGAAACGGATGGATGCAGAAGCTCGGAGGAAACAGAAGGAGGCAGAAGCTCGGAGGAAACAGAAGGATGCGGAAGCTCGGAGGAAACAGAAGGATGCGGAAGCCGCGATGCAACAGGCGATGATGCGAGCTCAAGCTCAGCGACCAAGAATGATGCGTAGATAAAAACTGATTTCTAAGTAAATAGAAATGAAACGACACACGACGCAGCGTATGTTTATTCTTGTAGTGATCATGATGGTCGTATTTGTATTCACGATGAGGAGACGGCCACTTATAAGATTGATTTAAGCCGAAAATTGAAATGTTCGTGTAACCTATGCGGAAAAATGTACGATGATATGAAAGATCTTGTACGACACATGGGATACCACGAAACGGACGATATGAATAGGTTAATTGACCGCGATATAGGTACGGTGAATTGTCGTGAATGTAATAAATCTTTTAAAACTGTTTTCTATCTAGCTAGGCATATATGCTCATAAATCTTTATCCATGTCCACCTCCCAATCTGTAACTTGACGCGTTTTCGTTGGCGGTATGAGGAGTGAACCTATGTTGACGACACGACACGCGTACTTCCCAACGTTACACATGTTGTTCAATTCATACGGTGACACGAATTCGACGTGAGGTTTTAATTCTGTATCCGCTTCGAGGAGTATTTTATAACGAAACGCCTCGTCAAACGTTTGAAATGCGATAATCTGATTTATTTCTTCACCAGTCTCGGTTCGTTCCACGACTGAATAAATTCCCTCGTTCCCATTTTTTTCAAATGCGAGAACGTGTAACATTTTATTCGCGTATACTTGATTGATATCTTTGCTATTCTCATCACTCAGACGATGTATACTCGCACTAGCCTTACACCTAACCCTAAAACGAGGAGTTGGAACGCGGTATACGAATTGGGCTTGTGCAAACATTTACATT
>Ga0208768_1000718_pt1 | contig 20501 bp, 17 predicted proteins | sample AntAceMetag02UK1_FD_184760 | JGI IMG/M metagenome (GOLD analysis project Ga0208768, IMG submission 184760) | Saline lake microbial communities from Ace Lake, Antarctica - Antarctic Ace Lake Metagenome 02UK1 (SPAdes) (version 2) | ecosystem: Environmental > Aquatic > Non-marine Saline and...
AGAATTAATAGCGTTCATAGTTCGTTATAGGTCAAAAATGAATTTTGGCTTTTTTGCCAGTCAGTTTTATCTAAAAAAAATGAAATTTAAAGTTGCTTGATTATACTTTTTCAGTAAACCCTAAATAGTTTGTTGTAAAAAGTAAAGCGCAAAGGGAACAGCGAAAGGCGCTTAGCATAAAGCAAACAGCTTATTTTCAACTCCCATATGGCCGGCAGACTTGTATTTGAGTTTGACATTTGTGTTTGAGCTTGACACTTGTACTTGACACTTGAGCTTGAACTTTAAAACTATAATAGTGTACTGCATCGTAGACATAGAGACCACAGGAAACGGAATAAAGGGCAACCGTATTACCGAAATCTCCATTTTTAAATATGATGGTCATGACCTGGTGGACGAGTTTACCAGTTTGGTAAATCCGGAATGTGAGATTCCCTATTTTATAACAGGGTTGACCGGCATAGATAACGCCATGGTCAGAAATGCGCCAAAATTGGCCGAAATAGCCCCTAAAATACTTGAAATAACTACCAATACTATTTTCGTAGCCCACAGCGTAAATTTTGACTATAATGTCATTAAAAACGAGCTGCAAGGGCTAGACATTCCCTTTTCACGCAAAAAATTATGCACCGTTCGTCTTTCCCGTAAACTTTTACCGGGCTACAATTCCTATAGCCTTGGAAAACTATGTTCCGCAATTGGTATTCCGCTTACAGACCGCCACCGTGCGCGTGGAGATGCCCACGCTACCATGTTACTTTTTCACAAATTATTACGGTCGCCCGATGCGGAAAAAGTATTTAAAAGCTTTCTAAATGCGCGTTCGCAAGAAGCGACATTGCCTCATGCCCTACCCAAGGCCGAGTTTGAAAAACTTCCCCAATGTCCGGGTGTCTATTATTTTAAGGATGCTAAAGGAGGAATTATTTATGTGGGCAAGGCCATCAATATCCAAAAAAGGGTATTGAGTCATTTTTATGATAAATCGAGCAAAGAATTGGACTTGTGCACGGAGACCCATTTTTTGGATTTCGAAGAGACGGGAAATGAGTTATTGGCACTGCTATTGGAATCGGGAGAAATCAAAACCCATTTCCCCAAATACAACCGTGCCCAAAAAAGAAACATACAACAGTACGGTATCTTTAGTTATGAAGACCGCAACGGAATCATTCATTTGGCTCATAACAAGTTAAAACTGGTACCCAACCCACTGCGTATTTTTTATAATCTTACAGATTGTCGCGCCTTTATGGAACAGCTTTGCGAAGCCTTTGAACTCTGTCCCAAGTATTGCCATCTACAGGAAAATGTGGCACACTGTTCGCATTTTAGGATACAAAAATGTTCAGGTATCTGTAAAGATATCAGCCACTTAACCGAATATAACACTAAGGTAAAACTGGCATTAGAAGCTATTAAGGAGCGTAAGAGCGATTACATCATTAAAGGAAAAGGAAGAAACTGCGAAGAGGAGACCATTGTGCTGGTAAGACACAGCTTGTACGTAGGCTACGGCTTTGTAGAAAAGCAAGAGCAGATAACCAGCTATGCCGACTTGGAACCTCATCTACGCCTACAAAAAAACACTTTGGAAAGTCAGCGAATTGTGGAGTCCTATCTGTTCAAAAATCCTAAAGCCGCAATAGAAATTGAAAAGGAAGTATGAAGTTTAGATTGTTTTTAGGGACGGTTTGGGAATTGTATATTGGAATTTAGATGGTTTTCAGTCATTAAGATCGCGGTACATACGCATAACAAAAACAATCCATACCACAAAAATGATACCTACAAATATGGAATACATGAGTACAAAATCCACTATCTTTTTCCCTTAAAATAATTCATAAACCCTAAAATGGTAGGTGCCCAGAATGCAATAAAAATGGCATCCAATTTTTTACCACTAAGAAAAAGTACCTCAGCAACAACTATAATAGATAACACCACCAGCAGTAAGATGCAATTCATTACTCCTACCCGCCTTACAAAATTTCTAATCATTTCCGTACTACAAATCTGACATTAAAGTTAGTAAATAATTTAACATAAAAATATCTTTTGTTATGTTTTTTTTAACAAATTCGATAAACGGTTATTTTTAAAAATAGTGTGAATGACAATCAATTAAAAGTTCATAACCTACCAATATGCCAAATAAAGAACATCTATTGATAAGAAGCCTTATAAAATATAGAAAGCAGACCCTATATAAAAAGCAAAAAGCCTATGAATAAGACCTGTCCTACAACGGGGTAAGCTTACAAGGTATTAAACCTATATTTCCTATTACATCCTGAAACGGAATCAATCTCAAAAGTTGTGTGTGAATTGAAATAGGATCCCGATCTTTGCAAGAAAACGATCAGCATTGGAATTATCTATAGGCACATTAAAGTATATATAACCCTCCCCGTTTTATATACAGTTTAAAAAAAGCAATTGTTTTATGCTGTGACCTCATCTTGTAAAGTGATAACTACAATGACCGGAAACAACTGGTTATTTTCATTTACTTCAGCTATTGATTGTGGGCATACCCCTTGATATTACTGTGCGCTAATGTTCAAATTAATGCAGTTACAATTTCGTTTCCATGTATTAAATTTTTGTATATTTGTAAAGAAATAACGCATTTATAATTATACAATCGTTCTGAAAAAAGCAGTTGATGCTTTCGACATTATAGTTTGACAGTTTAGATTTCTTTGATCAGGTTCCTGTAGGATTATAACATTTTACTTTTAATTCTTAGTTAGATGACAACTTCATCCCCAGTCAATTTCAAAAAAGTAGTTTTCTTCCTCGTCCTTTTACTGGTAACGAGTTCAATGTGTTTTGGACAGATTAAGATCATTTATGAAACTGATATGGAAACTGACTGTGACGATGCAGGGGCTCTTGCCATGTTACATGCATTTCAAGACAATGGTGAGGTAGATTTACTCGCCGTTATGCACAACACCTCGGACGATTTCAGTGTGGGCTATATCGATGCGGTAAACACGTATTATGGTCACCCCGATTTGCCTATTGGATCATATAAAAAAGATGATACTTATTCTAGGGATATAGCAATTCTATTGAAATGCTGCACAGAATATACCCAGCCAATTATCAACAATACTCTCTTCCCACATGATGTGAATACAAGAAAGAATGTACCCGATGCTGTGGACCTGTACAAAAAAATATTACAACAACAACCCGACAGCTCGGTAGTTATCCTTTCCGTCGGTTATCTTCTAAATCTCAAAAACCTTATCAACGATGATGTAGGGTTGCATTTGGTTAGAAAAAAAGTAAAGGATTTAATTATTATTGGTAGGACTTGGTTTCCCAAAGACACCATGTTACCACTTAGTATGAACTTGGGCGGTCAACAGATTAACCATACTGCCGGCATGGCTTCCATGGAAGTTTTTGAACATTGGCCTACGCCGATCCATGTCGCCGGTAACTTCATGCCTAAACCCTATCATAGGGGAAAGGAATTGATAAATACACCTGAAAACAACCCTGTCAGGGAGGCGTATCGAATTTACCGAGAAAGATACGGAGATTGGGACCATCATTTAGCCGATTTGGAAACGGTATACTATGCCATTTATAGAGAAAAAAAAGCGGAATATTTTACTTTGGGAACCGCAGGCACTCCAAAAATAGGGTTACATAATGAGCCGAACGGCATTCGATATTTTTATAATCTATGGGATACCTCTGAAGATTCCCACCATGTGTATTGGTTGACCAAAGAAGATAAATTTGCCGAAATTTCGGAGCGCATTGGTGAGTTGATGATCCAACCCCCAAAATAATAAGAAACCTCCGAAATTTGGGTGCGGCACAAGAATCGGGATTAGTTCAACTAACTGCTTTATACTCCCGCCAAATCAAAGCCCGAGTTTTTGTCTCTTTCTTTTTCCCTTTGCCGTCGTTAACCCCGAACCGTCTGAGTAAACCTTAGCTACGCCTATACTTTGTGATTTTGCCTACTAGGTAAAGAAAAAAATAAAACTGTTAAAATTTCCAGGGTTTCATTAAGCATGAGTATAGCTTCGCCTATCCTTTACTTTTGATATTTTTGTGGATAAATTTCAAATAATTTCGGAAAAGACCGAGAAAACAGTCTCACGGAGACTACTCTTTTTTTCTTTCGCTATTGATAAAACTTAGTAGCACCGCCACTAAGATTACACAGACCAAGGCAAAAATACCTATCATGATAATACCGTTACTCCAGTTGACCAAGGGAAAAAATAGCTGCATAATTTAAAATATTAGGTTATTATTATTATAGATTTTGGGTATTTGAACCAAAAACAGCGTAAAGAGGACAAAAACCGACGACACTTGTTAAAACAAATATTCCAGCTACGGCGAGAAGCACAAAAGCGGAAAAACCGGCTATCATACCTAAATACACCATAAAGCCTCCAATAATCGCCAAGATTGTCCGAACTCTCCTATCTAATACCCCCATGTTTTTTTTCATACCCACGTTATTGCAAATCGATTCGATAATAGCACCTATACGCTGTATTACGGATAAAGCACTAAAAATGAAAATCTAGCTATTGCTAATTACAAAGCAAAGTTATACTGTGGATTCAAACTAAAAAATGATAATTATCAGGTTTATAAGGTGGAAGGACAGACGTATTCCGTCATAGCAACACCCTCTGTTTTTATGGCACCAAAACCTCCGGCAACATCGATAAGGTTATGGATTCCCCTGCTTTTTAAAATGGATGCCGCAATTACGGAACGATAGCCACCAGCACAGTGCACGAAAAAATTACTCTCCTTAGGGAATTGCGAAAGGTATTTGTTAAGATTGCCCAAAGGGGTATGCACGGCATCCAAAACATGTTCGGATGCATACTCTCCCTCCTTGCGCACATCAAAAACTGGAGTGTGCCCGGCTGCTATGTGTTTTTTGAAATCAGAAGCAGAGACAGAAGTAATACTGTCCGTCTCCTTTCCTGCCGCTTCCCATGCAGCTAAACCGCCTTTTAGGTAGCCCACCGTTCGATCAAAACCTACTCTGGACAATCTCGTGATCGCCTCCACTTCCTTACCTTCTGATATTACCAATAGCAAGGCTTGTTTGGTATCCGCTACCAAGGCACCCACCCATGGTGCAAAGTCCCCGTTAAGGCCAATGAAAATTGAGCGTGGAATATGTTTGCTTATAAACTCGTCCTGGTGCCTTACATCCAATACCAAAGCTTCTGTGGTATTTGCGGCCAGCTCAAACTCCTCTGGCGATAGTGCCGTTGTTCCCCTATCCAAGACCGTAGCAATGTCCTCATAGCCCTCCTTGTTCATTTGTACGTTTAAAGGAAAATATTTTGGTGGAGGCAAAAGTCCGTCCGTTACTTCTTTTACAAACTCTTGCTTAGTCATATCTGCACGTAAGGCGTAATTCATTTTCTTTTGGTTGCCCAAGCTGTCCACTGTTTCCTTCATCATATTCTTACCACATGCAGAACCTGCTCCGTGGGCCGGATATACGATTACATCGTCCGCCAGAGGCATAATCTTGTTTCGCAGACTATCGTACAAGGTTTCTGCAAGCTGTTCCTGTGTTAGGTGGGCTGCTTTTTGCGCCAAATCAGGTCTTCCAACGTCACCTAAAAACAAAGTATCCCCAGAAAAAATAGCATGGTCCTTACCCTTGGCATCCCTTAACAGATAGGTGGTGCTTTCCATAGTATGCCCCGGCGTATGCAATGCTGTGATGGTGAGTTCTCCCAATTTAAATTCCTGACCGTCCGTTGCGATAATGGACTCAAAAGAAGTATTTGCGGTAGGACCAAAAACAATGGGCGCACCGGTTTCCTTGGACAGGGTCACATGGCCACTTACAAAATCGGCATGAAAATGGGTCTCAAAAATATATTTGATTTTCGCATTGTCCGCGGCGGCCCGGTCTATATAAGGCGTTACCTCCCGCAAGGGATCTATGATGGCCACTTCTCCCTTACTTTCTATATAATAGGCCCCTTGTGCCAAACATCCCGTGTATATCTGCTCTATTTTCATTATGTATTATTTTAACTAAAAATACAAAGTTAAGTCCACTCCTTAAAGTAGCTTTGGTGTATAATTGTCTAAAAAATGAATTTCACTATTTTTTAAAACATTCATTTGTGAACGTTTAGAAATTAAGCGGATTCAACAATAGTAACTCTTTACCTTTTTTTCTTTTTAACTTGAGCGTACGGAGTAGGCTCAAAGTTCAAAAACCAAAAACCTCATTTATTTTCGATTTTACAACGATTTTCATACGCCACTCTTGAACTTACTTCCGAAACCGCCTGTGGGTCATCAAAAAAAGCAACGGCTTCCTGCGTCCTCACAAAGAGGTATTCCCTGTGCAGCTCATTTATAATTCCACTACTGAATATCACATCCCTAGTAGGCCCTATAGCTCCTGCGATATAAAATTGCAACCCCATCTCATGGATTTCTTGAATGGTCTTCGTTAACATATCGGCAGCGGTGGCATCGATATAATTTATGGCTTCGGCATTTAGTATTACGCCCCTCAAGGTATTCCCTTTTCGGCCTACTTCTTTCAGTAATTCGGTCTTAAAAAAAGTAGCGTTCCCAAAATACAATTGGGCATCGAACCGGACGATCAGCAAATCGTCCCGATACGCTATTTCATCCCCAAAACGTTTTACATTTTTATAATAATCCGTATCCTTTACATTTCCCAGTACGGCAAAATGGGGTTTAGAAGTTCTGTACACCATCAACAATAAGGAACTGAGCATTCCTATAAAAATTCCCTCTTTAATTCCTAAGAAAAGGGTGGATAAAAAGGTAATGAGCAATACCACAAACTCGTCGCGCCTGTTCTCCCAAAGATTTTTGGCGTAGGCTATATCGATTAAACTAAGGACCGATACCATAATGATACTCGCCAGAACCGCATTAGGCAAAAACTGAAAAATAGGAGTTAGGAACAATAAGGTCAAAACGACCAAAACGACACTAAAAAGTGAAGCCAAATTAGTCTTGGCACCCGCTTGCTGATTTATGGCCGAACGAGAAAAACTGGCCGTTACCGGATACGCCTGAAAAAAAGACCCTACCATATTAGAGGTTCCCAGCGCCAATAATTCCTGATTGGGATCTATGGTCTCCTCGCCACTTTGAACTTCCAAGGCCTTACCTATAGAAATAGCTTCCAAATACCCAACCAAGGCCAGGGCCAAAGCTATAGGCCACAACTGTGCCAAGCTGTCCCATTGTAGATTTGGCATTACAAAATTGGGCAATCCACTAGGAACCACACCTACAAGCGCTACGCCGTAATCGCCCAACTTAAGGGCACTGGCAGTTACCATGGCCAATACCACGACAATTAAAATTCCTGGAATACGGGGGTTCCATTTTTTAAAAGCAAAAATCAATAAAATCCCCACACCGCCTATGAGTAGCGTGTACGGATTTGTATCAGTAATTGAGCTATACGCATCTATTAAAAGCGTATGGAACCCGCTACTGTTATTAGCGGAACCGGTTCCCAAAAGATGTTTTAACTGACTCAAAATAATAATGATAGCGGCACCGGACGTGAATCCACTAATAACAGGTTTGGAAAGGAAATTTACCAAAAACCCCATTCGAAGTAGGCCCAACACCAACTGAATGGCACCTACAATAAAAGCCAAAATCGCCACCATGGCAATATACTGCTCCGGCCCGGCTATGGCCAGTGTCCCAAGACCTGCCGCGACCAGCAAGGAATCCATGGCCACTGGACCAACGCCTATTTTTCTGGAAGTACCTAGAAAGACATAGGTAAGTACCGGTAAAAAGGCGGCATACAGTCCGTAAACGGGAGGGAGACCTGCAATCATGGCATAGGCCATGGCCTGTGGCACCAAAACGATACCAACGGTAAGGCCAGCTATAAGGTCTTTGGAAAAGTAGCTCTTTTTATAGGTAGCGACCCAATCTAAAAATGGAAAAAAACGCTTCACGGGTTAAAGTTACATAATAAAGGCCGTTCCCCTGCCTATGGTATTGGAAAGCTGCCCATTGATAGCGATTTCAGTTATTCGTTACGTTTTCCCAAGAAGAAGTTTACTTTGGGATTTATGGGATTACCGGACGCTCTTCGCAGCACCACAACCTGGCCTGCATGCCAAACGGCATCTTCTATTGGGCCGTTTATTTGGTTCCAAAACGGAAATTCCGAGCTACCGGTATCACGAATAAATACTATGGTATGTTTTGATATATCCTCCGAAGCCAAAAATAAGCTACTCGCCAACCTGAAATTCTCCAAGGTGGCCAAACGCTTTTCCCATGAACTCAATTTTGGTTGCGGAATTTTATAATCCGTAGGTTCTTGTTTGGCAGAGTTGACAATGGTTCTAGATAGGCCATAAATATGGTCTAGGGTCTGCTCCAAAGTTCTGGCATCCGGACTTGGTTTGTAGCTTAAATCAGTTTCCGTTAAGCCCTCTGTGGACCAGTAATACCGGAATCCCAAACCATCTATCATTCTAGAAACAATGGCGCCTGGAGTATATTCAAGTGGAGCAGCCGGAATCTCGGCATAGTAGGAACTATCGTCATTAGGGTATTGGGCATAATTATTCATACCGAATAATAGCAGAGATAATACCATAAAATTTTTCATTTGCAAACATCTAATTTTTTAATGGTTTCAGAAGTATCGCGTACTCCTTTTTATGCGAGCCTAATATGGTAAAACCTTCATGCAGGTTTTCTTGTGCCACGATATAAGGATAAAAGGTAATAGGCTCTATACATACCATGTTGGCCACCTCTGTCCACAGCATAAAACCCCTAAATCCGGTAGTCGTAATTTCTATGGATTGGCTATCCGAAAGGATAATTTCTTCGCAATTAGGAACATGCAGCGCCCTGTTGCCAACAGCCATTACCTCGGCAATGGAAATCCTTTTTGTGTTTGTTTTGATGGATGCGTTCGCTGTATCTAATTTAAAAGCAGGATGATAGCCCAGCATAAAAGGCATCCCGGTTTCCCCGGAGATACCAAAAGTAATCTGAAGGCCTTCGTTCATAAGCAGTACCGTTTTTGTAAATTCAAAATCATAGGGCCAAGACAGTTGTTCTTCCGTTGATTTATGGGGGAATTTTGAATTTTGAATGACCGAATTAGCTTTGTACCGTTTCGTAAAAACCGCGGTTGTAGCTGTTTGTTCCGTTAGGGCATGGTGCATTTCGCGCAACAGTCCGTGCTGGTCCTGTATCGCTTCTCCCTTTGGTGTCTTCACCCTAAAATTTGCTTTGTCCGTAGGCCCTATAATGGGAAACATTTCGGTATCCGAGTTGCGCCATCCAGGACTTCCTTTTTGATGGATAAATTCGTGGCCCGACACTTCATAAGATACCAATTCTCCCGCATCAATTTTTACGGTTTGGTATCCTAGGGTCAGTATGGTATTTTTCTGCATAAAACTTTAATTGTTTCAAAACTATTAAATAAACCGAACTATTCACCGCTGGCCAGAAATCCTCTTACTTTCCCTAACTAAAGAAACAAGACGATTTCTGCCCTAGCATCCATTAGTTCCAATAGATTCAGGAGGGGAAAAAAGGACGGAAATGGGCTGATTTTGACAATGAATAAACAGTTATAAGGAGCTTGAAAACTACTTCATCCAGTTTCATCAAAACCACTACAGCCCCTCTATTTCAGTATCCATCCATTGCAACCGATCTTCTATCCAATCGGTCATATACCCTAATTCCTGCTGGTAGGTGTTTCCGACAAAGTTATTGGGCCATATATAGATTCCTAGAACGGGCCATCTGATAAAGTTGTTTTTTGCTGCAACGGAAGTATTCAACAAGGTGGTGTAGGAATCTATCTTTAACAAAATTGCACCGTTGGACAAGGTGCTGCCGCGCAGTTCGTTCCATCTAGATTGCAACTTGGCGACATAGGCAGGGTCTTGCAAGAGGCGTTCCCACCAAAAGGGCACTTGCCAAAAATCCTCCGGACAGCGCTCATTAAATTGGTAGGCCCAGACATCGGTGCTTCCACCATCACAATAATCGGCATTTCCGAAGGCAAGGTTAAAATCCCAAATAGGTCCCATTTTTAACTTTCCGTTTTTGTCCTTATGCATAAACGTGCTTAACCGGTACCCGTCCACATTGTTGGAAAGCTCGTTAAGGATAAAGAAATCGATAAAACTATCCACATCTATATAAGTTTCGTAACCGCTTTCGGTATCCGTAAAGTCTTCCGATGCCAAAGCTGTCTCGAACTGACCAACATAATCGGATATATACGTTTTCTGTTCCATGGTAATATCCTCGGCATCCGGTTCCTCGTACATAAAATTAATTTCCTGCCCCAAGGTGGCGACCGGGGGCGCAAAGGCAGATACAAATGAGTTTTGGTCGTTGTACCCTTCGCCTAGATTGCTGCCTGCGGTCTTGTCTATTTTTAAAATATAACCTCCGGTAATATCGTCGCCCGAATTTTCATCTTCTTTTAACTTATTGATATCAATGCGACCGGAATCCCTTTTCAGTTTTTCCATAAACACGTACACTCCTTGATATGATTCATTTATGGTAACCTCCACAAATTTTGTCCTACTCGCATATTGGTTCATATCTCTGGACAAATCATAAATCAGCATGTTCCGCATCAGGGCTTTATCGCTATACGGCGCATACAAAATCCAGTCTTCCTCCTCTGGAAATCCAAGTATCGACACATCCAAATCCTCATTGGCGGCATCCCTAGTTTCAAACCCGAAGGATTTTTTTGGAAAAAGTTGAGAGGAAGCGCCCCGAATCTCAATCCCCATCCTACCCTCATAGGACACTACATCCCCTTCGGTGACGGTAAACGTAGCATCGACCTTAGGCTCGTCTACAATCTGGTTTCCGTTGGTAGAAATTGCAAACAAGGGCAACCGGTCTTCCGGTGGAATTACCGTTTCCTCTTCAATTGGAGGTGTTGGTGGCGTATCGTCCGAACTACAATTGAAAAGCAATAGCACTAGAAAGAGTAAAGCCAAGTGACGGTAAAACAAAGAATAGAAAGGAGGTACGGTTTTCATAAGTCTAATTTTTTACTAAGATACCAAAAACAAGCTTTACCAAACGCTATACTCTTTCTGGTCAGCAACAATTTTATCAATACAATTATTTATAGTTTTCATAGCAGTTTGGCCAGCCTATATTTTAAATCAACTATTTGTAAAAGCTACTCCAAAAACCCCTGCTCCCGCATCCATTCATCATTGAACATCTTCCCCACGTACCTGCTGCCGTGATCATGAAATAAAACCACCACCACATCGTCCTTGGTAAAATGTTCCTTTAACTGTAGTAGTCCTTTTATAGCCGCCCCAGCGGAATTTCCCAAAAACATGGCTTCTTCCTTGGCCAAGCGTTGGGTGTACACCGCGGCATCCTTATCGGTTACTTTGGTAAAACCATCAATGACACCAAAATTTACGTTTAGGGGTAAAATGTCCTCGCCTATGCCTTCGGTGATGTACGGATAGATTTCATTTTTATCGAATATACCCGTTTCATGGTATTTTTTAAAGACCGAACCATAGGTATCCACACCCCAAATCTTTACTTTGGGATTCATCATTTTTAAATAGGAACCCACTCCGGATATGGTGCCGCCCGTGCCAACACCTACAACAAAGTGCGTTACTTTTCCGTCTGTCTGTTTCCAGATTTCGGGTCCCGTGCTTAAAAAATGTGCCTTACAGTTAGATGGATTATCATACTGGTTTACATACCAAGAATTAGGTATTTCGGTAGCCAATCTTTTGGCCGTGCTGTAATAACTTCTGGGGTCTTCCGGCGCCACATCCGTTGGGCATACGTGTACTTCGCTACCTACCGCCCTAAGGATATCCATTTTTTCCTTGGATTGTTTGTCACTTATTACACAAATCATCTTATAGCCTTTTATCGTCGCTGCCAAGGCCAATCCCATTCCCGTATTCCCCGAAGTTCCTTCGATAATGGTGCCGCCCGGTTTAAGGACTCCGGCTTCTTCTGCATCCTTAATCATTTGGAGTGCCATACGATCTTTGACCGAGTTTCCGGGATTAAAGGTTTCGTACTTTGCCAGAACCAAACAGGGCAGTTCTGCGGTTAATCTGTTCATTTTTACCATAGGGGTATTCCCAATGGTTCCCAATATATTTTCTGCGTATTCCATTTTCTTTTTACTTGTTACTATTACGGATCGATATTACATCAATCTTTAAAAAAACAACATCTATAATCCTAAATCCAATGTGAGATTTCCTATTCCGGTATGCTTTTACTAAGTACCGGCCACTACTCAAAACGAATCGCCTTTACAGGTGTAATCTTAGTAATGATATACGATGGCACCAGCAGCATTAAAAGGCATAAGACCATAACACCCACATTCAATGAGACTACGGTCATCACGTCCATGTGCACCGGAATATGTTCTATATAATATTCCTTGGGATTTGGAAATTTTAGCGGCTTGAAGACTTGTTGAATATAGATAATTCCCAGACCGATACTATTTCCCCAGAACAGACCAACGCCAATGAGGTAGGCCGCATTGTACAAAAACACCTTACGTATGCTCCAGTTGTTGCTGCCCAATGCCTTTAGGATGCCGATCATGGGCGTCCTTTCCAAGATCAAGACCAATAGCGCGGTAATCATATTAAAACCACAAACGACAATCAATATACCGATAATCAATATGATATTAAAATCGAACAGACCTATCCATTCAAAAATATTTCGGTATTTGTCCTTCAAAGTCTTGGTGTCTAAGGTGGATACCGTTTTGCCAAAAATCTCGGCACTTTTTTCATCGATATCATCAAAACTTTCCAAGAATATCTCAAAATTCCCTACCTCATCGGCGGTCCATTTGTTCATACGCTGAATATGCCTTATGTCGATAAACATAAAGAGTCCGTCTATCTCCTCAAAACCGCTATCGTAAATTCCTTTAATGGTGAACTTTCGTTGGTTGGGGAGGGCCTCGGTATCCTCATTTTTCAGAAAAAAGGTAAAAAAGGAATCGCCCAACTTCATGTTCAACCTATTGGCCATGAGTTTGGACATTAGGATATCGCCGTTTAAATCATCCTTATAATTGGGCAGCTCACCGTCCACTAGATAGTCTTTCAGCGCTTCCCAGTTATAATCGTCGCCTATCCCCTTGGCAATAATGCCTTCAAAAGTTTCGGCGGTGCGGATGATTCCAGCTTTGGTAGCCACCGCCTGTACGTGCACAATACCATCGACACTTTTGAAATCTGGATAAAAATCCTGATTTTTGGAGACTGGTACTACCGAAACCTCGGAGTTGTTGTTGTCGTAATTATAAATTTGTACATGCCCGTTAAAAGCAGTAACCTTTTCCCGTATCTTGTTCTTTAGTCCTACACCGGTAGCAATGGCAATCAACATCATTACCAGCCCCAACGCAATGGCGGCAATAGCTATTTTTATTATTGGTGCGGAAATACTAATTTTATGCTCCTTACCCGTAATAAGCCGTTTGGCAATAAAATACTCTAAGTTCAAAATGATGTTATTTATATCCAGTTTCAAAAATACAGTTTTATTATCGTTTTTGATATGCTCCGGGTGCGGAAACCCTGCCAAATCAACGAAGGATACATCAGCACACAACGACACAATTACGACGGCTGTCACAACACAACCGATCATCGTAGCCGCAAACCGAACCGAGGCCTACATATCCCTGCTAAAGGACAAAAAAATAGCCGTCGTGGCCAACCAGACCAGCGTTATTTTTAAGAAAAAGGGATACACGCATTTAGTAGATTCCTTGTTGGCATTACAAATCGATATCAAAAAAGTATTTGCGCCCGAACATGGATTTAGGGGCGAGGCCGATGCAGGTGAAAAAGTAACCGACGGGGTTGATAGCAGAACGGGACTGCCCCTGATTTCGCTTTACGGCAAAAACAGAAAACCTTCGAAAGAACACTTGGAAGGGATAGATATGGTTTTGTTTGACATACAGGATGTTGGCGTGCGCTTCTACACCTATATTGCCACCTTACAACTGGTCATGGAAGCCTGCGCCGAATATAGCATTCCAATACTCGTCCTTGACCGGCCCAATCCAAACGCACATTATGTGGACGGCCCAAGCATGGAGGCGGAACATACCGGATTTTTAGGGATGACCGAAATTCCTCTAGTATACGGAATGACTATTGGCGAATATGCACAAATGATAAACGAAGAAGAATGGCTAGAAGGAGGAAAGCAAGCCAACCTGACCGTAATTCCCCTAGAAAACTGGACACGGGACATGGTCTACCACTTACCTATACGGCCTTCGCCCAACCTGCCTAACGACACTAGCATTTACCTCTACCCAAGTCTTGGACTTTTTGAAGGCACCAATGTCAACGCGGGCCGTGGAACGGAATTTCAGTTCCAGCGCTATGGAGCGTTTTTTTTAGATGATGCCCAATATGATTTCAGCTATGTACCACAGCCGAATTTCGGTTCCAAAGAACCAAAGGAAGAGGGCAAGACCTGTTATGGAAAAGATTTGTCCAATATTCCAAGAATGAACCAGGTTTCCTTAGCATGGCTTATAGATGCCTACCAAAACAGCAAGGATAAATCTAAATTCTTTCTCACTTCCGGATTTACCAAGCATGCCGGCACGGAGAAACTACAAAAGCTGATTGTAGCCGGACTTTCCGAAGCAGAAATTAAAGCCACTTGGCAGCCTGATTTGGAGAAATTTAAAGGGATTAGGGGCAAATATTTGAGGTATTGAATTTTTAGGGATTTTAGTGGAACATGCTAGACACTTTAGGCTGAAAGAGCAGAGAGCAGTGGGCGCGAGAAGGGTTTGGGGTCAAATGATGAAATTTTAGATACGTATCAAATTTCTGACATAAACTAGTTGGGCAACATTTCTCATAAAATCAAAGTTATAGTGTAAATCAAATATTTGCACATTTGAATTGTGGATAAAATTGGAGAAGTAGAAATACGAGTAGTAGGAAAATCAGGGCATAAAGAATTAAGTCCTGACAACTATGATATAAAACAAATTGCATCACTACTGCAGAATGTTGAGGATTTGTTATACCCTAATAACAAAAAAGATAGACCAATAATAACATACGATATTGAAGAAGGTTCAGTAAAACATAAATTCAAAACAACGATACAAGCCGTTATAGGTTTTAGTGCTATTTTATCTTAAATTCAATCTAATAATTCAATTGACTTTCTGGAGTTGAAAACCGCTATGGCAATAGAGAATATTCAGAATTTATCTAGGCAGAAGAATTACGAATTTCAAATTAAAACTTCTCTAAAAGATGAATACGAACTAACTATTAATCCTTCAACCCGTTTTATACAAACAGTAGACACTTGGGTTGAGGCTGAGCTTTACTTTTATGGAATCTTGAGAGACGCTGGCGGAAAGAGTAAGGCAAACATTCATCTGGACGCACAAGATTATGGCTATTTAGCCATAGAGACAGGACAGGAGTTTCTAAAAGAAAGAGAGGAAAATTTACTTTATAAAAGATTTGGAGTAAGGGCAATCGGCCTACAAAATATTGAAACAGGAGAGGTGGACACCAAGTCCCTAAAACTATTAGAGTTAATAGATTACAATCCTAAATTTGACGCATCTTATTTAAACGGTCTAATTGAAAAAGCAAAAAGTAGTTGGAAAAAAATTAATCCTGAAGAGTGGCTAACAGATTTGAGAGGTAGTTATGAAGCATAGTGTTCTGCTTGATACCAGCTTCTTTATCCGCCTATAAAACGACGAGGACTAGCTTCACAGCAACGCTATTGGATATTACAAATACTTCTTAGAAAACAAAATCACTTTAAAAGTCTCTACAATAACGATAGCAGAGTACTGCGTATTGGGAAAATTAACAGATTTACCATTGGTTAACATTCAAATATTACCATTTAACCTAAAAGAAGCACAGCGTGCAGGAAAGAAGCACAGCGTGCAGGGGAATTTGCCAATATCCTGTTTACAGAAAACAAAGTAAGTTTAACCAGTCTTCACCCTAGAGCAATTATACCAAACGATGCAAAGCTATTTGCGCAAGCAGATATTGATAATACCATAACACATTTTATCACATCAGATGTTCGTTCAAAAAGCACCTCGAAAATGCTTAAAAATGGACTAAAACCTAAGTTTGTAATTATTAGTATAGAAGTGCCATTTTCTGAAACTTTTGGAATATTGGACCTTTAAAAACCTTGAACAACAAAACCTACCAACAATACGGGCTTAAATAATAGGTCTACGTATATTTATAATCTCGCTAAATCTTATGGATTTAGCTTTGGACAAGGAAAGAAAAAAACAAAACGATAAGCATTTGCTTCGTGCGCAGAAAGCAACAAAAAGTTTGCTTGCCTCGTCACTACGCTTAGCTCAAGTGTTATCTACAACCCAAAACACCTGTAACAATCATCAAACTATCGCATCTTTACTATTGGACACTAATACGAAAATAATGCGATGGACACTATTGATAATTGGAATTCTACTAAGTAAAATAGCCAATGGACAAACTTCCCTAAATAAAATCGATCTGAATTTTGGAGACTACAGCGTAGGGTTTAAACACTATACCCTTACTGACAGTACAAGGACTTACAGTAGAATTTCCGATTATACGAATCAAAAAATCCCCAGACCAATTCCTACAAGTATATGGTTTCCTTCTCGACAACATATAGATAGCAAAGAACAATTAAAGATTTTAGATTATTTGGAAATCTTAAAAGAAGAAGAGGAATGGGAATACCTGCCAAATGAACAAATCTTGAATTGGTTTTATTATGCCAACACACCTGATAATCAAAGTCATCTTAAAGACAAAGCAAGAGCCTACTTTGGGTTGGAATTTGCTGATGAGAAATTTCCGCTACTAGTTTATGTACCAAGTTATCAGGCTTCTTCAATAGAAAATTTTGCACTTTGTGAATATTTGGCCAGTCACGGATATATTGTAATATCTAGCCCAAGCCGAGGAACTGCTACGCTTTGGTTGAGTGATAATAATGCCATGGAAATGGAAACCCAAGCCAGAGATGTGGAATTCTTAATAAAAGAAGTTTCAAAATTTCCAACTGCCAACCCTACTAAAATAGCAACAATCGGTTTCAGTTTTGGAGGCTTATCCAACGTAATTGCCCAAACACGAAATGACAGAATAAAAGCGGTTATTAGTCTTGACGGTACAGAAAGGTATCAATACAAGTTGTTAGAAAAATCCCCGTTTTTTGACCCAAAGAAAATAGATGTTCCCTACCTCCATATGGCCCAGAAAGATATACCTGAAGAAGTACTCAAAGAAGACACTATTGATCCCGAACTAAATTCAAAATTTCAATTGTACGATAGCTTAACAAATAGCAACGCATACAAATTAAAATTTCATGGTCTAACACACTCCTATTTTAGTGCGCTAGGTGTTCTTTTCCAACAAAGAGATAAAAGACAGGACAAAAATGATTCTGAAATTATGAAATCCTATAAATGGGTTTCAGTTTACACGTTGAACTTTTTAAACGCCTATTTAAAAAATGATGAAAGTGCCTTAAAATTTATTGAAAATAATCCTCTCGATAATGGAATTGAAAATGGTCTTTTGACCAAACAGACCAAAAAAGGGAATAGTGAAAATTTCACTTTCGAAGATTTTAATGAATTGGCATTGAAACAAGACTATAATAGTCTTTACGACTTGTATATTGCAATCAAAAAAAAGAACCCTACGATGGAAATCCCAGAAGGCAATCTTAATACGCTTGGACTGCAACTCGTTTTCAACCCTAATACATCGGAACAAGGAATAAATGTTTTTTTGTTGGCTACAAAACTATATCCAAATTCTGCAAATCTTTTTGATAGTTTGGCGGAGGCCTATTTATTTATGGGCAATAAGGAAAAAGGAATAAATAATTTTGAAAAATCACTAAAACTAAATTCACAAAATCAAAATGCGATTGATAGATTAAAACAACTTAAGGAATAAAGCTAGCACGTAATAAAGTATATAAAACCGCATTGTTATAAGCTTTACCAAAGGTTTTTGTGTATTTGCAGAAATCGCCAATCTCGTATACCTATCAAGATAAATTTACACTTTTTGAGAAAACAAGACCCCTCTTTTAAAAAAAGCTAGAACAGCCGATAAACCAGTATTCCAAAAATTCTCTAAAATCTTGACCAAACTAAGGCATACTAAAACCTAATCCTTAGTAATATGAAAAATTCCATCCCCTTGGTTTACAATTGGGGACTGGTTAACGCAGAGAACGTATCCGGAAAACTGGGATTTAACGATACGTTCAAAAGAACCGAAGGGATCGGAAATGCTCGCCAAAACCGTTCCTTTTACCACCTTTTGTCCGGCCTCTACCCGTGGGTGCAGCATCCCTGAATAGCCAGCACGTATCCATTTAGAGCTATTTACAACAATAGGTTCGGGTTGTGCGAAATAAGACTCCGCTAGTTCATTTTTAAAATTACGCATTCCCAAATGCTGCATGACACGTAGCGCGCCTTCGAGTCCGGTTTTGGTGATTTGGTCATCTAAATGCAGGGATTTACCACCTTCGTAGAGCAATACCTTTTTATCCAGTTTATGCAGCGTTTCCCTAAAGGATTTTTCCCTTCGCGCCGATTTGACGATAAAAGGCGCATTAAAGACCTTTGCCAGTTGAAGACTGGTACTATCATTTGTACCGATCCGAACCTGCGGTACATTAAAACGACTATCGCCACCAGTATGATAATCGATACAATAGTCCACAGAAGGTGCTATTTCTTTGATAATGTGATAGGCAAATCTACTGGCCAGGGAACCCCGCGGACTTCCAGGAAAGACGCGGTTCAAATCCCTACCATCCGGAAACTGTCTCTTTTGGTTCAAAAACCCGAAAACGTTTACCACGGGAATACAAATGACCATGCCAAACTCCGGCTTGTTGTATTTTTTGGAAATAAGTTGCCTTACGATTTCAATACCGTTAATTTCATTGCCATGAATTCCGCCCGTTATTAGAAGACTGGGGCCTTCCTTTTTTCCACGTTCAACGATTATGGGTACCTGTATTTTGGTGCGTGTATGCAGTTTGGCAATATCCAAATTTAACTGAACGCCCTTTCCCTTGGAAATGGCATGTCCCAATACTTCAATTTCCTTATTCGACATTCCGCTCCACGTACTGAATTATTTTACTGGCAATATCCTTTCCCGTTGCGGCTTCGATACCCTCTAGTCCGGGAGAGGAATTTACTTCTAAAATTAGGGGACCTCTAGCGGACTGCAACATATCCACTCCGGCAACACCAAGCCCTAAGACCTTGGCCGCTTTTAGGGCCGCATTTTCCTCTTCATCCGTAAGTTTTATAATCTGGGCAGTACCGCCCCTATGCAAATTGGAACGAAATTCCCCTTCTTTTCCTTGCCGTTTCATGGCACCTACAACTACCCCGTCTACAACAAACGCCCTGATATCCGCGCCTTTGGCTTCCTTGATAAATTCCTGCACGATGACACGCGCCTGTAAGCCATTAAAAGCTTCCAAAATAGATTCTGCGGAATTACGGTTATCCGCCAAGACTACCCCTAGGCCTTGCGTACCCTCCAAAAGTTTTATAACAACCGGAGCACCACCGGCCTTATCTATAATGGCCCCAACATCTTTTGAATAGTTACTAAAAACCGTCTTGGGAAGCCCTAGGCCTGCCCTTGACAAAATCTGAAGACTTCTTAATTTGTCCCGTGACCTTACCAAGGCTTGGGATTCTACCGATGTAAAAATCTTCATCATTTCAAATTGGCGCACTACTGCGGTGCCATAAAAGGTAATGGAAGCACCAATGCGGGGAATGACCCCATCTACATCCTCTATTTCTTTACCTTGATATATAAGACCGGGCTTTTTCTTTTCTATGATAAGATCACATTTGGAATGGTCTATAACTTGCATCTCATGTCCTTTATCCGTCCCTGCTTCTATGAGTCGCTTGGTAGAGTATAAACTAGGATTTTGAGATAGGATAACAATTTTCATAAGTACTTATAGGTTGAGATTAGTTTCTATTAAAAGTGAACTTTAGTTGAGCCATTGGCCATGCTAGGTATTTTTAAAGGCAAACTATTTTAAGTTCAAGAATTAATTACAGGTTGATTTCATTTGTTCTCCTTTCCCGCCTGACTGCCAGCAAAGCAGGTTTACCCAAAAAGTGAACTTAATATAAGGTATACGCAATTAATTTTTAGGTTCTATTTTAATTAACGGTCTTTTTCCAAACGGTGGATTCAAGTCATTAACGCAACGATTCCATTATTGTTGATAGCGTTGACAAAAACTTCTTCCGGTGTTCTAAAACCGTATCTTTTTCTGGGTCTGTTGTTCAATATTTTTTCTACTTTTTCTAC